>JAESGV010000114.1_pt1 | contig 131604 bp, 124 predicted proteins | sample 9269781 | NCBI WGS metagenome assembly JAESGV01 (sample SAMN15741586, study PRJNA653496) | algae metagenome | isolation source: Tildeniella torsiva UHER 1998/13D and co-occurring heterotrophs from... | place: Slovakia: Slovak Paradise National Park, Hrabusice, Kosice Region | collected 2000-01-01 | reverse complement strand
CGGATGGACCGGCTACTACGGCAAGCCAGGACCTATCGTCATGCTCAACGGATGGACCCAGTTCCAAACCGGGAAGGCCGCCCTCCGCACCCTGCAGGACTACCGCAATCTGTGAATCCGGTAGCCCAACGGGGGGGGAGGGTTGGGTGAGGGGGGCCGCATGACTTGCACGCCCAACGCAAACTTTCGCTGCACCGCAACAGCCCCTTGCGCGCGGCGCCCTTTGCCCCCGATGATCGCGACATAACGCACTGCCATTCGGGGGCTTCAGATATGATCCTTTCTCGCCGCGCCATTCTTGCGGCCGGCCTCGCCGCGCCCGCGCTGCCCCGCATCGCCCAGGCCCAGGCCACCCGCTGGCAATTCGCGACGCCCTATCCGGACGGCAATTTCCACACCCGCAACATCCGCGAATTCATCACGGCGGTGGAGCAGGGCTCCGGCGGCAAGCTGTCGATCCAGCTGCACAGCAATGGCAGCCTGCTGCCGCTGCCGCAGATCAAGCGCGGCGCGCAGACCGGCCAGGTGCAGCTCGGCGAGATCCTGATCTCCGCCTATGGCAATGAGGACCCGCTGCTGGAAGTGGACAGCATCCCGCAGCTCGTCACCAGCTATCCGGAGGCGAAGCGGCTCGCCGACCTGTCCCGCCCGATGGTGGAGGCGCGGCTGGCGCGGCAGGGGCTGTCGCTGCTCTACACCGTGCCCTGGCCGCCCTCCGGCTTCTACACCAACTTCCCGGTCGATACGCTGGAAGCACTGCGCGGCACCAAGATGCGCACCTTCAACGTCATGACCAACCGCTTCGCGACGCTGGTCGGTGCCACGCCGACCCTGGTGCAGGCGGCCGAGATTCCGCAGGCCTTCGCCACCGGTGTGGTGAATTCCATGGTCACCTCCGCCGCCACCGGCGTCGACACCGCCGCCTGGGACTATGCGCGCCACTTCACGCCGATCGGTTTCACCTGGACCAAGAACGCTGTCTTCGTGAACCGCCGCGCGCTGGAGGCGCTGCCGCCGGAGGTGCAGGCCACCGTCCGCAGCGCCGCCGCGGCCGCCGAGACGCGTGGCTGGGCGATGAGCGAGGCGGCGCGCGATTCGGCACAGGCGACGCTCGCCAGCCGCGGCATGACCGTCGCCACGGCCTCCCCGGCCCTGATGGAGGGCATGGCCCGCACCGGCGCCACCATGGCCGATGAATGGGCCGGCCGTGCAGGCGAGGATGGCCGCAAGATCATCGCCGCGCTGCGGGCCGCCGGCTGAGATGGGCGCGCTGCGGCGCGGGCTCGACCTGCTCTATCTCGCCGGCGGCATCGCCGGCGGCGTGGCACTGGCATCCATCGGGGCCATCATCGCGGCGCAGGTCATCGGCCGCCAGTTCGGCCTGTCGCTGGATGGCGCCGATGACCTGACCGCCTTCGCGGTGGCGGGTTCGGCGTTGCTGCCGCTGGCCTATGCCTTCCGCGCCGGGGCGCATATCCGGGTCGATCTCATCATCGGCCATGTGAAGGGCAACGCGCGTTTCGCGATGGAAACGCTGGCCCTGGTGTTGGCGGCGGGGCTGGCGATCTTCCTCGCCTGGTCGGTCGGCGACCTCGCCTATGATTCCTGGCAGTTCGAGGATGTGGCGCAGGGAACGGTGCCCTGGCCGCTCTGGGTGCCGCAGGCGGCCTGTGCGGCCGGCTGCGCCCTGTTCGGCATTTCGATGCTGGATGACCTGGTGGTGCATCTGTCCGGCGGCACGCCATCCTACCGCAGGGCCGCTGAGGAATCGGCGGTCGAGCGCGCCATGGGGGAGATCTGAGCATGGACCTCGCACAGACCGAGGCCGGCCTGCTGCTGCTTGGCGTGTTGTTCCTGATTCTCGGCCTCGGCGTCTGGATCGGGTTGGGGCTGCTGGCGACGGGTCTGGTCGGCGTCGTGGTGATGCCGATGCTGATGACGGGCATGGCGAGCTTCCCGGCGGACAAGGTGCTGGGCAGCGCCGTCTGGGGATCGCTGGCGAGCTGGACCCTGGCGGCCCTGCCCTTGTTCATCTGGATGGGCGAGATCCTGTTCAGGACCAAACTGTCCGATGACATGTTCCGCGGCCTCGCCCCCTGGGTGCAGTGGCTGCCGGGGCGGCTGATGCATGTGAATGTGATCGGCTGCGGCATCTTCGCCGCCGTCTCCGGCAGCTCCGCCGCCACGGCGGCGACCATCGGCAAGATGTCGCTGCCCGCCTTGAAGCAGCGCGGTTATCACGAGCCGATGGCGATCGGGTCGCTCGCCGGTGCCGGCACCCTTGGCCTGCTGATCCCGCCCTCCATCGTCATGATCGTCTATGGCGTGGCGGCGGAGGTTTCGATCGTCCGGCTGTTCATGGCCGGGCTTGGCCCGGGGCTGCTGCTGATCCTGCTGTTTTCCGGGTACATCGCGGTCTGGTCGTTGCTGAACCCGAAGCTGGTGCCGCCTGCCGATCCGCCGATGCCGCTGCGGGAGAAGCTGCGGGCGAGCGGGCAGTTGTTCCCGGTGATGCTGCTGATCGGCTTCGTCATGGGCAGCATCTATTTCGGCTGGGCCACTGCGACGGAAGCCGCCGCCTTCGGGGTGGCGGGGGCGCTGGCGTTGTCGGCCTGGGGCGGCACGCTGAACCGGAAATCCTTCGCCGCCAGCCTGATGGGGGCGGTGAAGCTCTCCTGCATGATCAACCTGATCCTGGCGGGCGCGGCCTTCCTGACAAAGGCGATGGCCTATTCCGGCATTCCGGCGGCGATGGCCACCTGGGTGGGCAGCCAGGGCTTCAGCCCCTTCATGATCATCGCCGTGCTGACGGTGATCTACCTGCTGCTGGGCTGCTTCATCGACGGCATCAGCATGATCGTGCTGACCGCGTCCGTCGTGCTGCCGATCATCGCGCAGACCGGCTTCGACCTGATCTGGTTCGGCATTTTCATCGTGCTCGTGGTGGAGATGGCGCAGATCACCCCGCCCGTGGGCTTCAACCTGTTCGTGCTTCAGGGGCTGACGGGGAAGGGGATGATGACGGTGGCCAGCAACACGATACCGTTCTTCCTGCTGATGGTCGTCGCGGTGGCGCTGGTCACGCTGTTCCCGGGGATCGTGACCTGGCTGCCCAACACGATGATGGGCGGCTGACCAACGAAAAAGGGCCGGGGTTTCCCCCGGCCCCGTTCCATCAGCGCGGCAGGCCGGTGGCGCCGCCACCCGAACCGCCCGTGCCGCCCGTACCCGGATCGGCGTCCGTCGCCGTGCCGCTACGCTCCAGCGGGCCACCGGCCGCGCTCGGTGCGCTCATCACGCCCGGGCCGGTCGGCCGCGTCATCGCGCCGCCACCCGAACCGCCCGTGCCGCCCGACCCCGGATCGGCACCGGTCGCCGTGCCGCTGCGCTCCAGCGGGTTGGTCGTGCCGGTCCCGCCGTAATTCGGGCTGCCCGCCCCGCGATTGGCGCCGCCCGAGCCGCCCGTGCCGCCGGTGCCCGGATCGGCATCCGTCGCCACGCCGCTGCGATCCTGGTTGGTGCCCATGGGCGCCTGGCTGGCCGGCTGCGCCATGACGACGCCGCCGCCCTGATAGGCCGCGTTCGGATTGGCCCGCGCCGCACCGCGCATCCCGCGCCGGCCCGCGCCGACATCAAGTGCCGCCAGCGTCGCGCCATCCAGCCGGCCGGTCACCGGCAGGTTGTTGGCACGCTGGAAGTCGGACGTCGCCTGGCTGGTCCGCGGACCCATCATGCCGTCGGCACCGCCCGCATTGAAGCCACGCGCCGTCAGCGCACGCTGCGCCTGCCGTGTCGTCGAGGGGCCCGCATTGCGCGTGCCCGGGACGCGGGTCTCGGGATCATTCCAGATCGGGCGGCCGAGATTGACGTCACGCGGGGAGGTCGTCGCACCCGTCACCGCACCGGCACCGCCGCCGATCGCCGCACCGGCCAGCGCGCCCACCGGCCCGCCGAGCGCGCCGACGCCGGCACCCGTCGCGGCACCCGCGGCGGCGCCGCCGGAAACCCGTTCCTGCGGATCGGTGCCGCAGGCCGCGACCATCAGCCCAAGCGCCGCCGCGCCCAGCAAACGTGCCTTGTTGTTCATTCCGTCGCTCCTTCCGTTGTGCCGCCTTGCCTTCGGGTGCGGCCCCTTGATGCCGGACGAACGCGACAGAAGGAGGAATGGTTGCAACCGGCCTGTCACGCGCCGGCTGGTCGCAGCCTGCCGGCCCCCACCATCCCGGCGATACGGGCAGCCACCGCGGGGGCGGCGGAGGGCTCCAGCCCCAGCAGCCGGACCACGCCGGAAACCAGCTCAGCCTCGGTGCTGCCGGGCAGGGCCGTCAGCAGCGCCTCCGCCGCCGCCCGCACTTCCGCGGGCGGAAGCAGCGCGGCGCGGCGCAGATGCGGGGCGGCGGCGCGGCGGTCGCGGGGCTGCACGGGGCCGGCCTGTTCCGCCACCCAGAAGCCGCCGGCTTCCGCGACGCCTTCCAGACGCTGGGCCAGGACCAGCGCCTGCTGCAGGGCGCGGCGCTCCTCCGGCGACAAGCCCTCCCGCCCAAAGACCAGCCGCGCCCGTTCCAGCACGGCGTCGCCATGCACGGGCTGCTCGATGCGGATGATCTCGGCGAGGATTCCGGCCAGTTGCGCGAAGGGAATGTCGGGGATCGCCACCCCCGCCGGGATTTCGGGCGCCGCCTCGGCATAGGGGATGGCGAGGCCCGGATCGGGCGTCGCCGCCACGGGCGGGGCCTCGGCCGGCGCGGCGCCCAGCGCGACCCGCAGCCGGGCGCGCTCGCTCTCCGGGCTTTGCAGCCAGGCGAGGCTCCAGGCGCGGTGCAGCCGCCAGCCCATGCGGCCGAGCGCGGCGGGGCGGCCATGGTCGCGGTCCCGCGCGCCGCGCAGGGCGGACCAGTCCGCGGCATCGGCCTCCACGCCGAGCACGTAATCCCCCTCCCGCCGCGCCGCGACATCCAGGAACAGGCCGGCGCTGCCGATGCGCGCCACCGGCTCCAGCCCCGCGGCGGTGATTTCCCCGGCGATCAGCCGTGCCAGCGGCGCCACCGCATCCCCGCCGGTCGCGCGCCGGTCCTCGCCGGATTCGGCGAAGCGCAGGAAGGTCTTGAGCGCGGCGACTCCGGCGCCACCGGCCCGTTCCAGGTCGATATCCTCGGCGGTCAGGGCGCTGAAGACGACGCAGCGCGTCTTGGCGCGGGTAATGAGCACGTTCAGCCGCCGCTCGCCGCCTTCCGCCGAGAGCGGCCCGAAGCGCATGGCCAGCTTGCCATCGGCGTCGCGGGCATAGCCGAGGCTGATGAAGATCGCGTCGCGCTCGTCGCCCTGCACATTCTCCAGGTTCTTGACGAAGAAGGGCTCCTGCGGATGGGCGGTGAAGAAGCCCTCCGCCGAATCATCCGCGCGGCGCAGCGCCTCCACCGCATCCAGGATCGCGTCGCGCTGGCGCAGCGAGAAGGCGGCGACGCCGAGCGTCTCCCCGGGGCATTCCTTGGCATGGCGCAGCACGGCCTCCGCGACGGCCTGCGCCTCCAGCAGGTTCACCCCCGCCCCAGCCTGCCATCTGCCATCGACGCGCACCATCGACAGCCCCAGCGCCGGGGAGCGGCCGCGCGGGGAGGGCAGCACCACCAGCCGGCCGCCATAGAATTCGGCATTGCTGGTGGCGATCAGGCTTTCGTGGCGACTGCGGTAATGCCAGCGCAGCATGACATTGGGCACGCCGCGCGCATTGGCGAGGCCCAGGATGCTCTCGACCTCCCGCGCCGCGACGTTGTCCTCCGCGACCTCCTCCGGCGTCTCCTCGGTCTCGGAGGTCATGCGCTGGAAGAAGCGGGTGGGCGGCATCTGCTTGTCGTCGCCCACCACCACCACCTGGCGGCTGCGGGCGATGGCGCCCAGCGCATCGACGGGCTCGATCTGGGAGGCTTCGTCCATGACCAGCAGGTCGAAGGTCAGGCCGGGCTTCAAACCATGCGGCGGCGCCAGTAGTTGCGCGACGGAAAGCGGCGACATCAGGAAGACCGGCTTGGCCGCCTGCACAACGGTGCCGGCGCGCAGCAGCAATTCCCGCACCGGCAGGTGGCTGCGCTTCTTCTCGAATTCGCCGAGCAGCAGGCGGTAGCCCGGCAGGTTGCGGGCCTCGGCCAGCCGCGCTGCATGGGCAGCGGCGGCCTCCCGCCGCGCCAGTTCGATGCGGGCGCGATCGGCCACGGCGAAGTCCGACAGCAGGCGGTCGAAGCCGGGGCCGTCGAAGGCGGCGAGTTCCGGCGCGGCGCGCATCGCCGCCTTCAGCAGCGCCTCGTCCCGCGCTGCCTCAAAGGTCGTGATGGCCTCGGCGGCCGGCAGCCGCCCATCGGCCAGGCGTTCCACCAGTGGCGCCAGATCATCCCCGGCCAGGGCCACGGCGCGGCGCCAGGCGAGCCAGGGTCCCAACGCCTCCGGCGCCGCTGCCCAGTCGCCGAGCCGGGTGGTGATGGCGGCCAGCGGCGGGTCCTCGGCGCCGAAGGCCTGGATGGCGTCGAGCGCCGTGGCCTCGCCGAGTTCGGCCCAGGCCGCCAGCGCCGCCTCGATGGGCGCCGCATCCAGCACGGGCATGCCGGCGGCGAGCGCCGCAGCGGCTGCCGCGCCATGGGCCTCGCGCCAGCCGACCAGCGCGGCCATCGCCGGGGCATCGCCCCAGAGGTGGCCGAAGGCGTCGCGGCCCCTGGCCTCGCCTTGCGCCAAAACCTGCGCGGCCTGCTGGCCGGTGATTGCGGCTTCCAGCGCCGGCAGCACCGCCGCGCCCTCGGCCACCACCTGCGCGGCCAGCGCCTTGGCGGCGCGCTGGCTGGCCGAGAGGAAGCTGAAGAAACCGCCGCCCTCCGCCAGCGTGGCGCGCGCCTCGGCGAGGCCGGGCACGGCCAGGGCGCCGGGCTTCAGGCGCGGATCACGCTGCGCGGCGGCCTGGGTGGCGGTGGCCTCGGCCAAGATGCGCAGCGGCGCGGGGTCGGCGGCCCAGGCCGGATCGGCCATCGCCGCGACGTCATGCGCGGGGGCGACGGCGATGGCGGCCGACAGCGCCAGCAGCCGCGCCGCGGCGGCCGGTCCCGGCTCGGCCAGCACCATCGCGGCAGGGGCCAGCGCCGTGGCGCCGCCGGCCATGGCCCGGATCAGTTCCGGCAGCCGCGCCAGCAGGCGGTCCTGTGCCAGGGGCTGAAGGTCGAGGCCGATGCCGCGCCAGATGCTGGCGGGGCCGCCGGCCTCCGCGCAGGCCGCCAGCTCCGCCACCGCGGCTGCGGCGGTGGCGAGGCGCGCCGCGTCCCATTCCCCGGCGGGCAGCCGGATATCAGGCGCGCCAAGGCCGGCGCCGCGCCGTGCGGCGAGCGTGCCGACCACCGCATGCAGTGGCCGCCCCGTCGCGCCGACCTCCCCGGCCATGGCCCCCGCATGGCGGTTCAGCCTGCCGCGCAATGCGCCCAGCCGTTCCAGCACCGGGGCGCGGTTCGGCGCGGGCGCCGGCGGGGCGGCGAAGGTGGCGCGAAGCTCGTCCAGCACGGCGCGCTTGGATTGCTTCTCCGCATGCAGTTCCAGGCAGGCGCGGCCGAGGCCGATCTGGCCGAGGCGGCGCTCCACCACCTCCAGCGCCGCCAGCTTCTCCGCCACGAACAGCACGCTGCGCCCATCCAGCACGGCCTGTGCGATCAGCGTCGCGATGGTCTGGCTCTTGCCGGTGCCGGGCGGTCCCTGGATGACGATATGGCCACCCCGGCGGACGGCCTCCGCCGCCAGCGCCTGGCTGCCATCCATCTCCACCACATGGTCCTGGCGCTCGACGGGGATTTCGGCATCCACATCGGCATCGGCCGGGAAGGGCGGTGGCGCCTCCAGCGCCTCCCCACCCACCAGGGCGCGGATCATCGGATGGGTCAGCAGGCCGGGATTCACCGCCGGGTCCAGGTCCCGCCACATCAGGAATTTCTGGAAGGAGAACAGGCCGAGGGCGAGCGCATCCGGCTCCAGCCGCCAGCCCTCACGCGCGCCGATGGCCGCCTGGAGCTGTTCCGCCCAGGCGCCGACCGCAAAACCCTCCTCGGGGAAGGGCGGCAATTCCACGCGGAACTCGGCCATCAGCTTCTGGCGCAGGGAGAGGTTTTCCTCCACCTCGCCGCCGGCCACGCGCAGCCGGAAGCCCTGGCTGACGCCCTGGCGTTCCAGCACCACCGGCAGCAGGGCCAGCGGCGCCAGGCGTTCCGTCTCCGGCGTCGCCGGGTCACGCCAGGCCAGCGCCCCCAGCGCGAGGGAGAGGGTGGCGATGCCCGTCTCCTCCCGCGCCGTGCGCGCATCCTGCATCAGGTCGCGCAGCCGGCGCGCCACGTCCTCCGCTGGCAGACGCACGCGCAGCTTCGCATCGCGCCGCGCCGCCGCGGCATCCTGCGCCGCATCGGCCGTCGCCACGCCATCCACCCGCGCCGTGCGGCGGCCCCGGCGCGGCGCGGCTTCCGACGCATCGGCCGCCGCCTCGAAGCTGAAGACGCGGCCGGCCTGCAGCGCGCCGAGGACGAAATCCGCCTCCTCCCCATCCAGCAGCAGCACGCCGCGCGACCGGCCGGGCTTCGGCAGGGCCAGAAGGCGGTTGCGGGTGGAGAGGTCGAGCAGGCCGCGTCGTGCGGATTCCAACTGCGACGGAAGGGTCTGGACCGTGCTCATGCGGCGGGGCTGGCGCCGAGCAGGCGCAGGATGCGCAGCTCCTCGAGGTCCATCTCATGTTCCAGGCTGGCCAGCATCATATCCCCCAGCGTGCCCCGGCAATGGTGCTCCAGCAGGGCCTTGCGACCGGCGCGCAGCGCGGCGAGGCGGATGCGCAGCCGCGCCTCCAGCTCCGCATGGCCGCCGCCATCCACCACGCCGTGGAAGATGCGCGCCTTGTCCTGGTACTCGCCCAGCAGGTCGCGCGCCACCGCGCCTTCCAGGATATCCTCGGACCGCTGCTCGACCTCGGCCAGGGTGGCGCGGGCGACATGGCGGCGGGCCTGGGCTTCCTCCGGCTTCATGCCGGCGATGTGTTTCTCCGCCACGCCGAGCCGGCGGATCACCCATTCCAGCGTCGTGCCCTGCAGCACCAGAGTCGCCAGGATGGCGCAGAAGGCCAGGAACACCATCAGGTCGCGTTCCGGGAAATCCAGCGGCAGTGCCAGCGCCGCGGCCAGCGAGACCACGCCGCGCATGCCGCACCAGGAGACGACGAGAAGATGCGACAGCGGCGCGCGCTGCCCCGGCGCCGGCCCGGGCAGCGCGCCGGGCACCAGTGCGCTCGGGAAGACCCAGAGGAAGCGGCTGAGGATCAGCGCCAGCGACAGCGCCAGGGCCAGCACCGCAAGGTCCAGCACGCCGCGTTCGGCGATGCGGTCCAGGATGGCGCGCAGCTGCAGCCCGGCGAGCAGGAAGATCAGGCTGGTCAGCACGAATTCGACGAAGTTCCAGACCGAGACGGCGGCGATGCGGCTGGCAGGCGACAGGGAGCGGTGCTGCATCTGGCCGAGCAGCAGCCCCGTGGTCACCACCGCGATCACCCCGGACAGGCCGATGGCATCGGCGGCGAGGAAGCTGGCGAAGCAGGCGACGAAGCTGGCGGCGACTTCCAGCAGCGGGTCGCGCAGCCGGCGAAAGGCGAGGTCGGTCAGCCAGCCCACCGCCGCCCCCATGGCGATGCCGCCGACCGAGACCAGCACGAAGCTGCCCGCCGCTTCCCCCAGCGCGATGCCGCCGGCCGCCACTGCCGCGATGGCGAAGCGGTAGAGCACCAGCGCCGTCGCGTCATTCACCAGGCTCTCCCCCTCCAGCACCGTCACCAGCCGGCGCGGCATGGGCAGGCGGCCGAGGATGGCGGAGGCGGCGACGGCATCCGGCGGCGCGACGATGGCGCCGAGCGCCACGGCGGCGGCCCAGGGCAGGCCCGGGATCAGCAGCTTGGCGACGATGGCGACGCAGGCGGCGCTGAACAGCACCGCGCCGATGGCCAGGAACAGGATGGGGCGCAGATTGCTGCGGAAGGCCCGCCAATCCGTCCGCCAGGCGCTGCCCTGCAGCAGCGGCGGCAGGAAGAAGGCCAGCGCGATCTGCGGGTCGAGCGTCACGCTCGGCAGGCCGGGGATGAAGGCCAGCACCATGCCGCCCACGACCAGGATGATGGCATAGGGCAGGTTCAGCCGCCGCGCGAGCAGCGCGAAGCCGATGCAGGCCGCGATCAGGGCCAGGACGGCCTGCACGATTTCCATGGGGAGAGCCTATCCGGGGAGAGGTGGCGGCTGGCAAGGCCGATTCGGGGTGGGCTTGGGGCGCCAGTAAGGGCTTCCCATCTTGGCAGGGCGAAAGGAATTCCTCCATGCTGGATGCTCCGATCCCGGCCGCGGCCGGGGATCTCCTTGATGCCTATTCCACCGCCGTCACCCAGGCGGTGGCCCGCGCGGCCCCATCGGTCGTGCATGTCGAACTGCCGGGGCGTGGCAGCGGGTCGGGCGTGATCGTCTCGCCGGACGGGCTGGTGCTGACCAACAGCCATGTGGTGGCCGGCGCCGCGCGCATCCTGCTGACCACCGCGGAAGGCGTGCGGTTTCCCGCGCGCCTGCTGGGCGACGATCCGGACACCGACCTCGCCTTGCTGCGCGCCGAATCCGGCGCCGCGCTGCCGGCCGCCGAGCTTGGCGACAGCGCCACCTTGCGGGTCGGCCAGGTGGCGGTGGCCATCGGCAATCCGCTCGGTTTTTCCTCCACCGTCACGGCGGGCGTGGTCAGCGCGCTGGGGCGGACGCTGGCCGGGCGGGGCGGGCGGCCGATCGAGGACCTGATCCAGACCGATGCGGCCCTGAATCCCGGCAATTCCGGCGGCGCGCTGGTCGACAGCCTGGGCCGCGTCATCGGCATCAACACGGCGATGATCGGTGGCGCGCAGGGGCTGTGCTTCGCGGTCGCGGCGAATACCGCGCGGCTGGTGCTGGGCCAGCTGGTGCGCTTCGGCCGGGTGCGGCGTGCCTTCCTCGGCCTTACCGGGCAGCGGGAGGCGGTGCCGCGCCGCTTCGCCCGTGCCCACAGCCTGACGCAGGCGACGGCGCTGCTGGTGGCGGAGGTGACGAAGGGCGGCCCGGCCGACCGTGCGGGGATCGAGCGCGGCGACCTGCTGCTGTCCATGGACGGCCAGGCCGTGGCGGGCGTGGACGACCTGCTGCGCTGGCTGACCGGGGAAAGGGTGGGCGCGGCGGCGGAGGCGGTGGTGCTGCGCCGGGGCGATCTGCGGCAGATGCGGGTGGTGCCGGCGGAGCGGGAGTAACTACTTCTTCCGGGTCAGCGCCAGCACCAGGACGATGGCGGCGATGATGAGGACGGCGACCATGCCCTCCACCACCGCGAAATTCGGTGCATCCCGCGCCACGAACAAGGCGGTGATGGCGCCGGCCACCACCAGCAATCCGCGCAGCAGCCAGCTCATTGCGCCTCTCCCTTGGCTTGCCGCGCCTCCAGCACCTCGATCCGGTCGAGGGCGCGGCGGAGCATGTCGGTGATCTCGGTCAATTGGCGCTCCCGCAGCAGGTCGATCTTTTCGTGCAGCAGGGTGATGTCCGCCTCCGCCCGCAGATTGACCTGATAGTCGGCGACGGAGCGGTCGCGATCCAGCTCCGTCTGCCGGTTCTGGCTCATCATGATGATGGGCGCGGTATAGGCGGCCTGGAAGGACAGGACGAGGTTCAGCAGGATGAAGGGGTAGGGGTCCCAGGCCTCCGTCCCGATCAGCGCATTGGCCGCGATCCAGGTGGCGAGCAGGGCCGACTGGATCAGGATGAAGCGCCAGGACCCGACCCGGGCGGCCACGGCATCGGCGAGCCGGTCGGGCAGGGAGGGCGCGCGCGGCAGCGCGACCTTGGCGCGGCGCTGCTTGGCGCGCGCGATGGTGCGGCGCAGATGGGTGGGGTGGGAATCGGCCATGCTTGGCCTCCTGCGAGAAAGGCCAGCCTACACCTTTCGCATCCCGCGAGGCCCGCGTGCTGCGCGGGTCAGTGGCTGAAGCGCGTCGTGCCACCATCCACATGCACCACCTGCCCGGTGATGTAGCGGGCGCGGGGGGAGCAGAGGAACACCACCAGCACGCCGAGATCGTCCGGTTCGCCGATGAAGCCGACCGGCACCTCCTTCGCCGCCCAGTCCTGGCGGGCCTCCTCGCTGGTCAGGATGCGGGCGTCGATCTGCTCGGAGCGCAGGCGGCCAGGTGGCACCGAATTCACCGTGATGCCATCCCGGCCGAGCTGGCGGGACAGCGCCTTGGCCCAGATATGCACGGCGCCGTTCGGGGCGTTGGCGGCGTTGATGATATGGGGCTCGTCGCTGCCGGTGATGTTGACGATGCGGCCGTACTTCTGGGCCTGCATGGTCGGGATCAGCGCATGGGCCATGCGGCGGCCGGCGTGGAAGTTCAGCTCCATCGATTCCTGCCAGACCGCCTCCGGCCCCAGATCCGCCTGCGGGCGGCTGCCGCCGGCATTGTTCACCAGGATGTCGCAGCGGCCGAATCGGGCCAGCACGGCATCGCGCGTGCGTTCGGCGGCGGTGGGGTCGGTGATGTCCTCGGCCAGCAGCAGGGGCTCGGCGCTGGCGGGCAGGGTGGCGGCGAAGCTTTCCAGCCTTTCCATGCGGCGGGCGAGCAAGGCGAGGCGGCAGCCTTCCTCCGCCAGCAGCCGGGCGATGCTGCGGCCGAGGCCGGCGGAGGCGCCGGTGACGAGGGCGACCTTGCCCGTCAGTTGCAGGTCCATCGCTGACGACTCCATGCGGTTTCGCCGCAGGGTGCGTTGGCGCCCGCGCAAACGAAAGGGGCCGCCCCTTGCGGAGCGGCCCCTTCCTTCGCGTATCGGGCGGACTGCCGGCGGCGTCAGCCGCCTTCGGCCCCCCGGCGGCGTCAGCCGCCTTCGGCCATGGCCTTTTCCTTGCCGGCCCGCAGGTTCGGCAGCAGCATCGCCAGCAGGGCGATGGCGGCGATGGCGAGCATGGAGGCGGAGATCGGCCGCTCGATGAACACCATGATGTCGCCACGGGAGAGCAGCATGGCGCGGCGCAGATGCTCTTCCATCATCGGGCCGAGCACGAAGCCGATCAGCAGCGGGGCGCCTTCCAGCTTCAGCTTGGAGCAGAGGTAGCCGAAGATGCCGAACAGAACCATCAGGTAGACGTCGAAGACGTTGTTGTTGATGGAGTAGATGCCGATGGCGCAGAACACCATGATCGCCGGATACAGGTGGCGATAGGGCACTTCCAGCAGCTTCACCCACATGCCGATCATCGGCAGGTTGATGACCAGCAGCATCAGGTTGCCGACCCACATGGAGCAGATCAGGCCCCAGAACAGGTCCGGCTGCGCCTCGACCATGCGCGGCCCCGGCTGGATGCCCTGGATGATCAGCGCGCCGACCATCAGCGCCATCACGGCGTTGGCCGGGATGCCCAGCGTCAGCAGCGGGATGAAGCTGGACTGGGCGGAAGCGTTGTTGGCCGCTTCCGGACCAGCCACGCCCTCGATCGCGCCGGTGCCGAACAGGTGCCGGTACTTCGAGACCTTCCGCTCCAGCATGTAGGAGCCGAAGGAGGCGAGGGAGGCGCCGCCACCCGGCAGGATGCCGAGCACGGTGCCGAGCACGGTGCCGCGCAGCACGGAGGGGACGGCGCGGCGGAATTCATCGCGCGTCAGGAACAGGCTGCCGACCTTGTGGGTCAGCACGTTGCGCGATTCGGGGCGTTCCAGGTTCAGGATGATCTCGGCGATGCCGAACATGCCCATGGCGATGGCGACGAAGCCGACGCCGTCGGAGAGTTCCGGCACGCCGAAGGTGAAGCGCTGCTGGCCGGTCTGCACGTCCGTGCCGACCAGGCCGAGGCCGACGCCCAGCACCACCATGCCGATGCCCTTGACGATCGAGCCCTGCGCCAGAACGGCGGAGATGATGAGGCCCAGGAACATCAGGGAGAAGTAGTCGGCCGGCCCGAAGGAGAGTGCGACCGAGGTGAGCAGCGGGCCGGAGGCGGCGACGACGACCGTGGCGACGGAGCCGGCGAAGAAGCTGCCGAGGGCTGCCGTGGCCAGCGCCGCACCGGCTCGCCCGTTGCGCGCCATCTTGTAGCCTTCGATGACGGTCACGACCGAACTGACCTCACCGGGCAGGTTCAGCAGGATGGCCGTTGTCGAACCGCCATACTGCGCACCGTAGTAGATGCCGGCGAGCATGATGATGGCGGTGGTCGGCGACATGCCGAAGGTGATCGGCAGCAGCAGCGAAATGGTGGCCACCGGGCCGATGCCCGGCAGCACGCCGATGGCGGTGCCGATGAAGGCGCCCAGCAGCGCGAAGATCAGGTTCTCGAAGCTGAAAGCGACGCTGAACCCGAGGGCGAGGTTCGTGAAAAGGGTTTCCATGGATCGTTATCCCTCAATAGCCGAAGTAGGTCGGCCAGACCGGAATGCGGATGTCGAGCCAGTAGATGAATACCAGCCAGCACAGCGCGATGAGGAAGGCGGTCAGCCCCAGCACGCCAAGGGGCCTGTGGGTCCGGTCCGCAAGGGTGGAAATGCCGATCGTCACCGCCAGCGTCACGATCAAACCGGCCTTTTCCAGGATCAGGCCGAAGACGCAGATCGCGGCGAGGATCAGGAACAGCTCGCGCCATGCCCAGCGCTCCAGCTTGTCCGGTCCGTTGAACGCCGACATGGCGATGATGGTGACGCTGAGGAAGAACAGCAGTCCGAAGGCCAGCATCGGCATGTAGCCGGGACCCATGCGGCGGGCATTGCCAAGGGTGTGGTCCAGGTTCAACCACAGGCCAGCGGCAGCAAAGGCGAGCAGAACAAGTCCTGCCGCCAGGTCTTTCGCGTTGATCTTCATCCGCACCTCGTTTTGCCCGCCCCGCCGCGGGGACAAGTCCGTGTCAACAAAAACGGCGTGGACACCCCCACCGTCGCCCCCCGCACGATGAACCGCCGGCTTTCACCGGCGGCCAAGTCGGAGGGAACCCTAATCATCCGGAACGCGCTCGCCAACCAAGACATGTCCGGACATTCGCCTTGTAGATTACAAGTCGTTAATTAACCAACCGTCGCCCCGGAGGCACGAACCACCGGCGCCCAGCGCGCCACCTCCGACGCCACGAAGGCGGTGAACTCGGCGGGCGTCATGTCGCCCGGCGTGCCGCCCATCTCCGCGAAGCGCCGTCGGCTTTCCGTTGTGGCGACCACCGCCATGATCTCCCGGTGCAGCCGCTCGACCACCGCCGGCTGCATGCCGGCGGGACCGGACAGCGCGAACCAGGAGGTGCTGGACAGGTCGAAGCCCTGTTCCCGGAAGGTCGGCACGTCCGGGAAGGCCGGATGCCGCTCCGCGCTGCTGATGGCGATGGCCCGCACGCTGCCCTGGCGCATATGGCCGGCGGCGGAGGGCAGGCTGTCCGACATCATCGGCACCTGGCCGGCGATCACCGCCGTCATGGCCGGGCCGGCGCCACGGAAGGGGATGTGCGTGTGCTCGATGCCCGCCAGTTCGGAGAAGCGGACGAGCATCAGGTGGTTCGAGGAACCGGCGCCGGAGGATGCCATGTCCAGCCCGCCGCGCCGCGCCTTCGCCGCCTGCACCAGGTCGGCCAGATTCGCGATCTCGCTGCGCGGGTTCACCACCCAGACGGAGGGGTTGGTGATGACCATGGCGATATGGGTGAAGGAGGTGACCGGATCGTAGCGCAGGTTCGGATACAGCGCCGGGCTGATCGCGTGGCTGGCGATGTTGCTCATCACCAGCGTCTGCCCGTCCGGCGCCGCATCGGCGACCAGCTGGCTGCCCGTGGTCGCGCCCGCGCCCGGCCGGTTCTCCACCACCACCGGCACGCCCAGCCGCTGCGCCAGCCCGTCCGCGACCAGGCGCGCGGAGAGGTCCGTGCTGCCGCCTGGGGCGAAGGGCACCACCAGCCGGATCGGGCCGGAGGGCCACGACTGCGCGCGGGGCATGCCCGGCGCGGCCAGCAGACCGGCACCCATGGCGAGGGAGCCGATGGCCAGTGCGCGGCGCGTCAGTCGATCGGTCATGGATGTTCCCCGCTACTGTTGGCCTGCCTATGCACGCAGCGTTCCATTGCTGCAAGGCAGACACTTTGTGATGGAGGCTTCTTCACCTAGCATTGGGCCATGAAATTGCGTGGAGTCAGGGTCGATGCGCATCAATGATCCAGAGCGGCGAATTCGGGAACATGCGGAAAGCATCACGCCCGCCCTCATCGCCATGCGTCGCGACATCCATGCCCATCCTGAACTTGCCTTCGAGGAAACACGCACCGCGGGTATTGTCGCGGCGGAACTCGCGCGTCTCGGCATTGCCCATCGCACCGGGGTCGGCGGCACCGGCGTGATCGGCACCATCGAGGGCGGCCGCCCCGGCCCCACTTTGGCGATTCGCGCCGATATGGACGCGCTGCCGATCCATGAGGAAACCGGTCTCGACTTCGCCAGCCGGAACGCCGGCAAGATGCATGCCTGCGGCCATGACATCCACACCGCGACCCTGCTCGGCGTTGCTTCGCTATTGAAGGATCTGGCGCCGATGCTGGCGGGACGCATCGTGCTGCTGTTCCAGCCGGCGGAGGAGGTGCTCCAGGGCGCCGCCGCCATGATCGCCGATGGCGCGGCGGAGGGCATCGACATCGCGCTCGGTTTCCACAACCAGCCGGACCTGCCGGTCGGCCGATTCGGCTTCGCCCCCGGCGCCTGCCTCGCCGCTTCCGACCGATTCGACCTGGTGCTGCGCGGCAAGTCCGGCCACGCCGCGCACCCCTATGCCGCGATCGACCCGATCGTCGCCGCCAGCGCCTTCGTGGCCCAGGTGCAGACGGTGGTGAGCCGGGAGGTGAAGCCGCTGCATCCGGCGGTGGTCACCATCGGCGCCTTCAACGGCGGCACCACCTACAACATCATCCCCGAGCGCGTGCATCTGAAAGGCACCGTGCGCACACTGCATGAGGCCGCCCGCAACACGGCGGAGGCCGCGATCCGTCGCCTGGCGGAGGGCCTCGCCATCGGCATGCGGGTGGAGTGTGCGCTGGACTACCAGCGCATGGTGCCGCCGCTGGTGAACGACGCCCGGGTACAGGCGCCGGTGCTGGCCGCGGTGCGGGCGCAGTTCGGCGAGGATGTGCTGGACGAGGGCGAGGCCTCCATGGGTTCGGAGGACTTCTCCGAATTCGCCGCCCGCGCGCCCGCCTTCCACCTGCGCATCGGCAGCGGTGCGCCGGGGCGCGACGACCGGCTGCACAATGCCTTCTACCAGCCGGACGAGGCCTGCATCGGCAACGGGGTGCAGGCGCTGAGCCGGGCGGCGCTGGAACTGCTCGGGCGCCCCGCGAGCTGAGCAGGGCCGGGCGCAGCGCCGGGGTTGCGGCCGCAAACCCTGGCGATCCGCCCGCTTCGCCCCCACATCCCGGTCATGACCAGCCTGCCCGACCGACCCGGCTCCAAGGCCGTCGCCGCCTTTCTGCGCAAGGTCGAGGCCATGCCCGCCGTCGCGCCGGCGCGCGGTACCGTCGGCCGGCTGATCTTCGCCATGGATGCGACCGCCAGCCGCCAGCCGAGCTGGGACCGCGCCTGCCACCTCCAGGCCGAGATGTTCGGTTCGGTGCGGGAGATTGGCGGGCTGGCCGTCAGCCTGGCCTATTTCCGCGGCTACCGTGAATTCGCCGCGACGCCCTTCCTGACCGATGCGCGGGACCTGGCGCGGCGGATGACGGCGGTGACCTGCCTCGGTGGCCAGACCCAGATCGAGCGGCTGCTGAAACACGCTTTGGCCGAAACCCAGCGCCAGCGGGTGAATGCGCTGGTCTTCATCGGCGATGCCTTCGAGGAGGATGTGGACGCCGCCTGCCATGTCGCCGGCCAGCTCGGCCTGCGCGGCCTGCCGGTGTTCTGCTTCCAGGAGGGCGCGGATCCGGTGGCGCGGAACGCGCTGCGGCAGGTGGCGCAGCTATCGGGCGGCGCCTGGGCGCCATTCGACGCGGCCAGCGCCACGGCGCTGCGCGACCTGCTTCGGGCGGTCGCGGTCTTCGCCGCGGGGGGCAGGCCGGCCCTGCAGCGGCTCGGCGGGGCGGCGGCGCGCACCATCGCCGGCCAGCTTCCCAGCCCGCGCGGCGCCTGAGTCATGGTCTGGATCGCGCTGGGCCTGCTGCTGCTGGTCGGCCTGCTGGCGCTGACGAAACTGTTCGTGGAGGCGAGGCCAGGCCAGGTGAAGGCGGCCCTGGCACTGTTCGCCGGCGGACTTGGCCTGGTGGTGATGGCGGCGCTGCTGGCCAGCGGGCGAGGGGCCCAGGCCTTCTGGGCGCTGGCGCTGTTCGGCCCCATGGCCTGGCGCTGGTGGCAGGCGCGCCGCGCCGCCCGCACCTTCGCCCGGGGTGGCGCCCGGGGTGGCGCGGCCAGCGCCGGCCAGGCCTCGGATGTCGAGACCGCGCATCTGGCGATGACGCTGGACCATGATACGGGCCGGATGACCGGCCGGGTGAAGGCGGGGTCCCACCGGGGCGCGGAACTCGCCGATCTCGACCTGCCGGCGCTGCTGGGCCTGCTGGCGGAATTGGCGGCACTGGATCCGGACGGCGTGCCGCTGCTGGAGGCCTGGCTGGACCGCAGCCACCCGGAATGGCGCCTCGGCACGCCACCCCCCAGCAGCGGTCCGATGACGCGGGCGGAGGCGCTGGCGGTGCTGGGTCTGGCGGAAGGCGCCACGGAACAGGCGATCCGCGCCGCGCATCGGCGCCTGATGCGGGGCGCCCATCCGGACCAGGGCGGGTCGGACTGGCTGGCCTCCCGCCTCAACGAAGCACGGGACACCCTGTTGTCCTGAGCGGGCCACCACCCCCGCGGTGGACGCAAATCACCGGGCGTGGCACTCCTTCGCCGCCAAACCGACAGAGGATCTCCATCCGTGCGCAAGCCGCTCCGCAAGGCCGTCCTGCCCGTCGCAGGTCTCGGCACGCGCTTCCTGCCCGCCACCAAGCAGATGGCGAAGGAGATGCTGCCTGTCGTGGACAAGCCATTGATCCAATACGCGGTGGAGGAGGCACGCGCCGCGGGGATCGAGGAATTCTGCTTCGTCACCGGCCGCGGCAAGACCATGCTCGTCGACCAGTTCGACATCGCCTATGAGCTGGAGCGCACCCTGACGGAGCGCAACAAGGCCAAGGAACTGGCCATGCTGCGCGAACAGGCGCTGCCGCCCGGCTCCGTCGTCTCCACCCGCCAGCAGGTGCCGCTGGGCCTCGGACACGCCATCTGGTGCGCCCGCGCCTTCGTGGCGGATGAGCCCTTCGCCATCCTGCTGCCGGACGACCTGATGCTCTGCGACGTGTCCTGCACCAAGCAGCTGGTCGACGCCTATAACGAGACCGGTGGCAATGTGGTCGCCATCGAGGAAGTGCCGAAGGAGCGGGTTTCCTCCTACGGCGTCATCGACCCCGGCGCGACCAACGGCCGGCTGGTCGAGGTGAAGGGGCTGGTGGAGAAGCCGCCGGTCGAGAAGGCCCCCTCCAACCTGACCGTCATCGGCCGCTATGTGCTGATGCCGGAGGTGATGGGCTTCCTGGCGACGCAGGAAAAGGGTGCGGGCGGGGAGATCCAGCTCACCGACAGCATGGCCAAGCTGATCGGCAGCCAGCCCTTCCACGGGGTCTTGTATGAGGGCCGGCGCTTCGATTGCGGTAACAAGGCGGGATATCTGGAAGCCCAGGTCGCCTTCGCCCTGTCGCGCCCGGACATGGCGCCGGAGATGCAGGCGATCCTCAGGAAGTACGCAGTATAGTTTCCGCCCTCAGACGCCTCCGGCGTCCTTGGCTTCGCCGCATAAGCGGCGGGCCGCAGTCGCGGCCTCGGACCGGTTGAAGACCGGTCCGCCGGTACATTTCGAGGAGACCCGCCGCCGATGACCGCCTTCAACCACCGCTTCGACCCGACCTCGCTGCGCGAATACGACATCCGCGGCATTGTCGGACAGACCCTGCATCCGGAGGACGCCTTCGCCATCGGCCGCTGCTTCGGCACCATGGTGTCCCGTGCCGGCGGTACCAAGGTCGCGGTGGGCTATGACGGCCGGCTGTCCTCGCCGGAGATGGAAGCGCAGCTGGTCGCCGGGCTGCGCGCCTGCGGGCTGCAGGTGGCGCGGATCGGCTGCGGGCCGACGCCGATGCTGTACTTCGCCTCCTACGCCCTGAAGGCGGATGGCGCGATCATGGTCACCGGCAGCCACAACCCGCCCGACTACAACGGCTTCAAGATGATGCTGGGCGGCAAGCCCTTCTACGGCGCGCAGATCCAGGAGATCGGCCGCATGGCGGCGGAGGGCGACGTGGTGCCCAATGCCGTCGGCAGCGACGAGCAGGTCGACGTCTCCGAACGCTACGTCGCGCGGATGATGCAGGACTGGGATGGCGGCGAGCGCGCCCTGAAGGTGGTCTGGGACCCGGGCAACGGCTCCGGCGCCGAGATCGTCAAGCTGCTGACGGCGCAACTGCCGGGCACGCATTACATCATCAATGGCAGCATCGACGGCACCTTCCCGGCGCATCACCCGGACCCGACCGTCGCCAAGAACCTGGAACAGATCATCGCCGAGGTCGCCAAGCAGGGCGCCGATCTCGGCATCGCCTTCGACGGCGATGCGGACCGCATCGGCGTGGTGGATGGCGACGGCCATATCCTGTTCGGCGACCAGCTTCTGGTTGTGCTGGCGCGGGACGTCCTGAAGTCCAACCCGGGCGGGGTCATCATCGCCGACGTGAAGGCCAGCCAGGTGCTGTTCGACGAGATCGCCAAGGCCGGCGGCACGCCGTTGATGTGGAAGACCGGCCATTCGCTCATCAAGTCCAAGATGGCCGAGACCGGCAGCCCGCTGGCCGGCGAGATGTCGGGCCATATCTTCTTCGCCGACAAGTGGTACGGCTTCGACGACGCGCCCTATTCCGCCATCCGCCTGCTCGGCATCATCGCCCGCAGCGCGGAGAGCCTGGGCCAGATGCGCGCCGGCCTGCCGCAGGTCATCAACACGCCGGAGCTGCGCTTCGACTGCGCCGATACGCGCAAGTTCGGTGTCATCACCGAGGTGAAGCAGCGCCTGGCGGCCGAGGGTGCCAAGGTGCAGGACGTCGATGGCGTGCGGGTGCTGACCGAGGACGGCTGGTGGCTGCTGCGTGCCTCCAACACCCAGGCGGTGCTGGTGGCGCGGGCGGAGGCGTCGTCGGAGGCCGGGCTCGACCGGCTGAAGGCGGATATCGCCCGCCAACTCCAGGCCTCCGGCCTGCCGGTGCCGGACTTCTCGGGTGACAACGCCGGGCATTGAGGTTTTCCTCTACGGCTCGCTGCTCGACCCGGCGGTGCTTCACGCCAAGGCCGGGCGGCGCTTCCCCGGCCGGGCGCTGCGCCCGGCGCGGCTGAAGGGGTGGCGCCGCGTTCGGCTCCGTGGCACGCCCTGGCCGATGCTGGTGCGGGACCGCCGTGGCGAGGTGGATGGGCTCGTTCTGCGCCTGGCGGGCGCGCCACTGCGCCGGCTGATGGCCTATGAGGGACCGGCCTATCGGCTGCGTCCCCTGCGCCTGCGGATCGGCGGGCGCGATCATGGACCCGTCTGGGCCTGGATGGCGCAAGCCGCCCTGCGCACGCCCTGAAACGGTCTGAATTATGGGCGAAACCCGAAGCTGGCATGATGTGGGCGGCAACGTGCGATTGGAACGCCGCGGCGATCCTCGCGTTCAAGGTGCGCGATGCCATGGGCAGACGGAGTAGGTGATGTCGGGTGTGATCAGGAAGGTCCTCGTCGTGGAGGATGAGGCCCTCGTCGCCATGCTGGTGGAGGATGCGCTGCTCGATGCCGGATTCCAGGTTCTGGGGCCGGCGGCGACGGTGGACGAGGCTTTGCAACTGCTCGCGACCGGCGAGCGCCCCGATGCCGTGGTGCTCGACCTGAACCTGGCAGGGGAAACCTCGACGCCGGTGGCCGATCTGCTGGCCGCGCGCGGAATCCCCTATGTGATCGCCACCGGCTACGGCGCCTCCGGCCTGCCGCCCGGGCACCAGCACGCCATGGTCCTGGCCAAGCCCTACGACCCCGCGGAGCTCACCGCGATGCTCGGCCGCCTCTGCGCCGTCTGAACGGCCTTCTCCGGGTCGTGCGCCGTCAATCCCGCAGGGAGCGGCGCAGCGAATCCCGGATCGGGGAGACCAGGTAGTTCAGCGCGCTGCGCGTTTCGCCCAGCACGAACACCTCCGTCGGCATGCCGGCGGTCAGCCGCACGTCGGGCAGGCGGTGCAGCTCGGCCTGGTCGATCTCGGCACGGGCGAGGAAATACACCACCCCCTGGGCATCGGTCTGCTGGTCGGCGGAGACATAGGTCAGGTGGCCCGCCAGCAGCGGCGTGGTGCGCTGGCGCAGCGCGGTCAGGCGCACATTCACCCGCTGCCCGACCTGGAGCTGCTCGACATCCGTGGGCGAGACCCGCGCCTCCACCACCAGCCGGTCATCCAGCGGCACCAGGTCCAGCACCGGCTGGCCATCGGTGATGCTGCTGCCCGGCGTCACGAAGCGGATGTCGGTGACGATGCCGGGCTCGCTGGCCACCAGGTCGCGGCGCGCGCGGATGTTCTCGGCCGAGAGCAGGCGTTGCTCCGCCTCGACCATCTGCTGCTGCGCTTCCTGCAATTCGCGGGCGATGTCCTGGGCGCGGGTCAGGCGCAGGCTGGAAAGCTCGGCCTCGGCCTGGGCGATGGCCTGGCGGAACTGCGCTTCCTGCGCCGAATACAGGCCCATGTCGCCGCGTGCCTGCGCCTCCAGCCGCTCCAGCTCCCGCACCTCCCGCATCCGGGCGAAGCCCTGCTGGGCGAGGGGGCGCAGGCCCTGGAGGTCGGCGCGCACGGAATTGGCGCGGGCGGCGGCGGAGGCGCGCTGGGCGCCGGCGGCCAGAAGCTGTTCGCGCGGCACGGCGACCCGGCGCTCATAGACGCGGGTATTGCTGTCGAAGGCCTCCCACCGCGCCTGGAACAGCCGGGTCTCGGCGACCAGGATCGCGGCGAGGGAGGGGTCGGTGGCGGCGGCCCGCTGGATCTCGGCCGGGATGGTGAAGCTGCGCTGGTCCTGCTGTTCGGCGCGGAGGCGGGCGATGCGGGCGGCGAGGGTGCGGGTCTGGGCGCGCAGCTGCGCGGCATTCGCCTCCGCCGTGGTCGGGTCGAGCCGCAGCAGAACCTGGCCGGCCTGCACCCGCTGCCCCTCCCGCACCAGCAGTTCCTGGAGGATTCCGGGCTCGGCCAGCATCATGGATTTGCGCCGGCCCTCCGCGACCAGCGCCCCGCGGGCAACGACGGCGCGTTCGATCGGGGTGATCGCGGCCCAGAACAGCAGCCCGCCGAAGCCCACCACCAGCAGCAGCAGCGCCGCGCGCATCACCCGCCGGACATCGGGCGTGGCGGCGGCGGCCTCGGCTTCCGCGAAGTTCAGGGGCATGCTGGGCGGCCCGGCCAGTCTTGCCGTCATGCGCGTGCTTCTCCCGGACTCTCGCTGCGCCAATGCCCGCCCGGCGCCAGATGCAGAACCTGGTCCAGATGGCCGGTCCAGAGCGTCGGCTCGTGGCTGACCAGCACGCAGGCGGCGCCTGCGGCGCGGGCGGCGAGCACCGCATCCCGCACTGCCTCTCGCCCCGCCTGATCCAGCCCCGCCTCCGGCTCGTCCAGGACCAGCAGGGCAGGGGCACCATACAGCGCGCGAGCCAGCCCCACCATGCGGCGCTGGCCCATGGAGAGCACGCCGCTCGGCCCGGCATCGGTCTCATAGCCCCGGGGCAGGCGGCCGATCATCTCATGCGCGCCGGCGAGGCGGGCGGCATCGACCGCCGCCTCCGCATCATCCTCCGACCCGAAGCGGCCGATGTTCTGCAGCACATTGCCTTCCAGCAACTGCACATCCTGCGGCAGGAAGCCGATACGCGGGCCGATCGCGGCACGATCCGCCGCGCGCATGTCCTGGCCATCCAGCAGCGCCACCCCGGCCTCCGGCGCCAGCAGGCCGAGTGCCGCGCGCAGCAGGCTGGACTTGCCGGTGCCGTTCGGCCCGCTGACCAGGGTGATGCTGCCCGGCGGGCAGTACAGGCTGACATCCGCCAGCACCGGCCGCAGCCCGCCCGGCGGCGTCCAGCGCAGCTCCCGCAGCCAGAGCCCGGGCGGCGCCCCGGCCTCCACCGCCCGCATCGACGGTTCCGCATGGTCGCGGAACAGTTCCTGCAGCCGCCGCCAGGCGAGACTGGCAAAGGCCCATTCCCGCCAGGCCAGCACGATGCGCGCGATCGGCAGGGTGGCGCTGCCCGCCAGCATCATCGCCGCGATGATCGAGCCCGGCGAGGCCTGGTCGCCCAGCGCCAGCACCACCCCGGTCACCACCACTGCGCCCTGCGCCATGTAGGAGGCGAATTCGGTCACGCCGCGCACGGCGCGGGCGCGGGCCTGGGCACGGTCACCCTCCGCCAGCGCCGCGGCCTGGGCGGGTTCCCAGCGCCGCACCACGGCGGCCAGCATGCCGAGACCCTCCAGCATGTCGGATTGCCGCAGCCGGCCCTGCAGCTCCGCGCCCTGGCGCAACTGCCGTTCGGAGGCCTCCCGCAGCAGGCCGCGCGTGGTGCGGTCCAGCACCAGACCGAGCAGCACCATCATGATGCAGGCGCTGCCCACCACCAGCGCATAGACCGGGTGCAGCAGGAACAGCACCGTCAGCGCCACCGGCAGCGCCGCCATGTCGAACAGGTCCGCCAGCGTATTGCCGCCCAGGAAGCGGCGCAGCTCCGACGTGTCCTGCAGCGCCGCGATGCCCGGCTGGCGGCTGCCGAGCAGGGCGCTGCGCACCGCGGCCTGCAGCGCCTCCAGCGTCAGGCGCCGGGCGATATCCTCCGACAGCGCGGCCATCAGCGCGGCGCGCAGCGCGCGCAGCGCGCCGGCCATGCAGAGCGCGATGACGAAGGCGATGGACAGGACCATGAGCGTGTCCAGGTTGTGGCCCTGGGTGACGCCATCGAAGATGTGCATGGTCAGCAGCGGCATGCCGAGCAGCGCCGCCTGCCGGGCGAAGGACATCGCCAGCACCACCGCCAGCACCCGGCGGAACAGCGGCGCGCCCCGCAAGGCCGCGCGCAGCCCGGCCATCGCCCCCAGGCCAGGCGCAGGACCAGGCGCAGGACCCGGCGCGGCGGGACGCGGCATGGAAGCCTTGGGCCTTGCGGCATGCCGGGCCGATGGCGGGGGCCGGGCACCATCGCCGCGCAGGATCGTCCGGCCGCTCATGCCGCGCGGCCCTTCGGCCCGGCCAGCATCGGCGGCGCCTTGGCCGGCACGAGCTGCCCGCCGCGCAGGGTCAGCACCTGATGCGCCGCCGCCAGCAGCGACATGCGGTGGGAGGTCAGCAGGATGCCGGTGCCCTGGGCTGCCAGATGCCGCAGCAGGCGCACCAGCCGTTCCTCGCCGGCCGCATCCAGGAAGGCGGCGGGCTCATCCAGCACCAGCAGCCGCGGCCGGCCATACAGGGCACGGGCGAGGGCCACGCGCTGGCGTTGGCCGGCGGAAAGCGGCCCCTCGGCGCGAATCGGCGTGGCGTAGCCGGCGGGCAGGGCGGCGATCAGCCCATGCGCATCAGCCAGCCGCGCCGCCTCCATCACCGCCGGCATGTCCGGCACCGCCAGCCGCGCGATCGCCTCCGCCACCGTGCCATCGGTCAGCAGCGGGTCCTGCGGCAGGTAGCCGACATGGCGCGCGAAATCCTCCCGCGCCCATTGCCAGCAGGCCTGGCCATCCAGGAAGCAACCGCCGGCGGAGGGCCGCAGCATGCCGACGGCGATGCGCAGGATCGTGGTCTTGCCCGCCCCGGCGGTGCCGGCCAGCGCCACGATGCGCCCCGGCGGCACCTCCAGCGCCACATCCCGCAGCAGCGGGCGGGGCGCGCCGCGATGCACGAAGCCGACCCGTTCCATCACCAGCCGCCCCTCCCGGCAGGGAAAGGCGATGCCGGTGGCCGTGGCCGGCGCCGCCTCCGCGAGATTGGCGAGGCGGCGCCAGGCGGAGATCGCCGCGCCCCATTCATGGCTGGCGCCGCCGAGCCGGGCGAAGGGGGTGATGATCTGGCCGGTGACCAGCATGGCCAGCACCATGCCGAAGCCGACATCGACGCCATTGGCCGAGAGCAGCGTGCCCACCACCAGCGCGCCGCCGGAACCCACGCCATGGATGGTGGCGAGCCCGGCGCCGACCCAGCGCGCGCCGGCCTGGGCGCCGCGCAGCGCCGTGGTGCCCTGCCGCATCTGGGCCTCCCACCGGGCGGCGAGCGGGGCGCGCAGGCCCATCGCCTCCACCGCCTCGGCGCAGCGCATCGCATCGCCCACCAGCCCGGCGGTGCGGGCCTGGGCTTCATTGGCGGTGCCCACGGCGCGCCGCGTCAGCCGGTCGCCCAGCAGCGACAGCAGCGCGGCGGCGACGCAGCAGCCCAGCGCCCAGAGGGTGAAGGCCCAGTGGAAGAACAGCAGCAGCAGGATCAGCGTCGGCACCAGCACCGCATCGACCAGCCCGGTCAGCACCGGCCCGGTCAGGTTGCGCCGCAGCTCCTCCACATCCCGCAAGGCCTGGCCGGCGGCGATATCCGCCCGCCCCGGCTGCTGCGCCGCCGCCAGCACCAGCGGCGCCGCCAGCCGCCGCGCCAGGCGGTGCGAGATGGCGAGCAGGCCGAGTTCCCGCAGCTGGTCGAGGCCGAGCAGGATGCCGACCGCGAGGCAGAAGGCGATGGCGAGGCCCGCCAGGGTCCAGGGATTGCCGGTGGGCAGCACGAGCTGCCAGATCACCAGCTTGGAGGCGACGACGCCGAAGGTGGCGAGGCTGATGGCCAGCCCGAGCGCCAGGGTCAGCCGGGTGGCGGAGGCGACTTCGGCGCGCGCCACCTCGATGACATTGCCGGCGCCGGCGGGTGCCGTTGCGGCGGCCGGTGGCGCGGCGCTGGGTCCGGCACCCCGCAGGCTGCGCGCCAATGCCATGGGGCTACAGCGCCAGGACCAGGGCGAAGACGGTCAGCCCGCCAAGGCCGGTGATGGCCAGCAGTGCGATCAGCACCACCTGCCAGGTGTCGAGCCCGGCGGGACCGGCGCCGCGCGGCGCGGGCGCGGCGGTCTGCAGAGCGGCCAGCCGCTCATCCAGCCGCGCCACCCAGGCCTCCAGCACCGCCATGCGCTGCTCGAAATCCGCCGGCTCCGCCGCCGGGGCGGTCATCGGTGGCTCGGGCCGCTGGGCGAGTTCCTGCAGCCGTGCCTCCAGCGCCCGCTGGCCGGCGGCTAGCTGGTCGATGGCCTTCACCACCTGCGGATTCGGGGCGGCGGGGCGGGCCTCCGGCCGGGCGTCCTGCGGCGCGCCATGGCGCAGCAATGGCAGCACCACCTCGCCACCCTCCACGCCACGCGCCAGCACGCTGAGCTCCGCGCGGCGTTCCGCCCAGGCCGGGCGCAGCAGGAAGCGGAAGCCGTGGAAGGCATCGCCGATGCCGGCGCGGATCAGGTCGGTGCGGTGCCGGTCGGCGACGCTGGTCGCCACCGTCTGGCCATCCAGCCGCAGTTCCACCACCACCCGTTCCGTGGGCTGGGCGGGTTCGAAGGCCCAGCCATCGATCCGGTTGCCGGTGACCGCGTCGACGAAGCCGCGGATGTCCGGCGCGCGCAGGGGTTCAGCCGAGGCGGACACGCGCCCGGCCCTCCATGCGCCGGGAGGTCGTGGTCCGGACCGGCTCCGGCCTCGGCGGCGCCAGGCCCATCAGGCGGCGATACAGCGCCAGGTGCTCGGCCGCCGCGTCTTCCATCCGGCGCGGCGCGGGGGTGGCGGCGGCCAGCCGTTCCCACAGGCCCGGCTCCTCCGCCGCGCGACGCATCACCTCGGCCAGGCCGATGGCGTCGCCCAGCGGAAAATGCAGGCCATCGACGCCATCCCGCACCGATTCCGCCATGCCGCCCACATTGCCGCAGATCACCGGCCGACCATGGCGAAACGCCTCCTGCACCACCAGGGGCGCGTTCTCCCACCAGATGGAGGGCATCACCAGCCAGTCCACCGCGGCCATGCGCGCCGGCATATCCTCCGGACTGTACAGGCCGTGATGCCGCGCGGCCGGGGCCTCGGCCAGCGCTGCGCGGAATCCCGCAAGGAATTCATCGGGTTGGTAGGCGGTGCCACCATGCAGGGCGAGGTCATGCGCGACGCCCTGTCGCGACAGCTGCGCGGAGGCGCCGATCGCCACAAGACTGCCCTTGAAGCGGTTGATATGGCCGAAGAAGCCGAAGCGGTCGCGCCGCCCGTCCGGCGCCACGCGATAGGGGGCGGCGGGGCCGCCGGCGATGCCGTTGCGCAGCACCTCGATCCGCGTCCCGTCCCAGCCGGCGGCGATGAAGCGGTCGCGCAGGAAGTCGGAGGGCGAGAGCAGCAGGTCCACCCCTGCCATGGCGCCGCGCACCGCCAGTTCCCGCAGCGTGAGGTCGGCGCCGCCGCGGCCGGGAAAGCAGCGCCGGCAGGCATCCGGGGAGGGGCCGGGGCAAAGCCGGTCGTCGGTGGTCAGCAACTGGCCTTCCTGCGGACAGAGCGCGAAGAAGTCGTGCAGCGTGACGATGATCTTCGCCTTCGGCACGACCCTGCGCACCACATCCAGCGTCTCCAGCCCGAAATACAGCAGGTGGTGGAAATGCACGATGTCCGGCTGGTAGTCGGTGAGGAAGGAGACCAACTCGCCCAGCCCCCAGCTATCGACCTGGGAGAGGTGGAAGCGGTCGAAATGGCTCAGCCAGACCAGCATCTCGTCCGGATGGCGGCCGATGGACTGGAACAGCGTGCCCGGGCGGCGTTCGCGGTGCTGCTGGGTGACGGCGGCGAGGAACAGCCCCTCCACCCCATGCCGGTCACGCAGGGCGCGGAACAGCCCGCGCGCCACCACCTCGGTGCCACCTGGCTGCAGATCGGGATGGTTATGGCAAAGGACGAGGAGACGCATGGCTCCACAACGCTAAAGGAAATGGGGGGGCGGCGAAATCGCCTGATCGTGGATAAGACGCTGCATCGGCACGGTTTCGCCGCGAAAGCTCAGGCGGCGGCGAGCGTCTCTCCCATTCGAGGGAATTCTTCCATCAGCGCGCCGATCGTGGAGTCCCAGCGGCGATGATGCAGGCGGCGATTATAGGCGGCCGCGACGGTGCCGGCATAGCCACCATGCTGGGCGATGGACTGCCGCTCGAAGTGGAACAGCTCGGCGGCCGGTTCGTAGAGGATGCCGTAGCCGGCCTGGCGCAGGCGCAGGCAGAGATCGCTGTCCTCGTAATCGCCGACGATATAGTCGGAGGAGAAGCCGCCGACCGAATCCCAGGCCTCGCGCCGCATCAGCATGGCGGCGCCGGTGACGCCGGGCACCAGGCGTGCCTGACATGCCATGGGATAATGTCTCGGAAAGCCTTTGAAATAATGGCAATTGTACCAGTCATCGCCAGGGCCTCGGGCGAAGTACAACCCGGCATGCTGGAGCGACCCATCGTCGAACATCAGCTTCGGCCCGACGCAGCCGAGCTTCGGATCCGCCGCCAGCCGCGCCAGCAGCGGCACCAGCCAGCCCGGGCGATCGGGCACGACATCGGAATTCAGCATCAGCAGGATGGGCGCGGTGGCCTGTGCGGCACCGCTGTTGCAGGCGGTGGCGTAACCGGCATTGCGGCCGTGGATCACCAGGGTGACGGATAGCCCGGTCAGGCCGCAGAGTCCGCGCAGCATGTGCTCCGCCTCGCCACGCTGCTCCGGGCTGTCCAGCACATAGATCAGCTCCGACTGCCGCAGCATGGGGTCGCGCGCGAAAGCGGCGAGCTGGTGGCGGACGAAGCGGAGATTCCGGTACAGCGGGATGACCAGGCTGGTGACGGGCTCGGCGACCGGCGGGCCGATGCGCATCACCTCGATGTCCAGCGCCTCGGCCGAGGCGGCGCGGTGCAGCCTTTCGGCCGCCGGGGTCAGGCAGCGGTCGAGCAAATCCGGGCTGACATCCAGCGGATTGACCCCGCGCAGCACCGCCTCCCGCGCCTGTGCGGCGGGGACCAGGGCCGGGCCGGCGATCAACTCGACCGCTTCGCCGGAGCCGAGGGCCAGTTCCAGCCGCCATTGCGCGACCGGGCCGGGGCCGGCATCGGGCAGATGGGCGACGAAGCCGGGGCGGGGGTCGGGCGCGCCGAAGGGCGCCTGCTCGAAGCGCTTCACCACATCGGCGCGGGTGGCGGGGAACAGGTGGTCGGCGGGCAGAGCGGTGCCGCCGAAGGGGCCGCGCAGCGTCATGCCACGAATCAGGCGCAGCGGATCGTGCAGCCAGCCGATCAGGAAGACGCCGCCCGCATGATCGGAAATGGCGCGGTCCAGCGCCCCGGCCACGGCATTGGCGGGATCGCCGGCAGCCCGCGCCGGCGCCATGAACAGAAGCTGCGCATCGCGCAACGCCTCCCGGCACCAGGGCTCCTCCGTGTGGCGACGCAGCGCGAGCATCGCCTGGCGCAGCAGGGCGCGCCGATCGGGCGTGTCCTGCCGTGCCAGTTCCACCAGGCCAGGCACGCCGGGGGGAGGTGGCGGCAGGCGAAGCGGGGGACCCTCGGCACGCAGCAGCAGCGCGCCATTGGGCAGGGCTGGCAGCAAGGAGAGGCCGGCCTCCGGATCCGCCACCCGGGTCAGGCCACGCGGCGTGAGCAACCAGCCGCCGGTTGGAAGGCGCCAGAGCCCTCGAACCCGGTCAAGGTCGATCAGGGGGCGCAGCGCATCGGGCGCGGGCACGGCATGGTCGCGGGCCAGGGCCAGCAGGTCACGCGCCACCAGCGGGTCCGCGGCGGCGCGCAGCGGGCCGGCGACCTTGCTGGCGAGCAACGCCAGGAAGCGCGGCATGGCGGCAGCCTTGGCCAGGACGCCATGGTCGCTGGCCGCCCCGAGATTCAGCCAGGCGCCATCGCCGATCTTGAGGTTCAGCAGGCTGGAATCCGGCGAGCGGGCCAGCAGCAGGTCGCCCTGCGGCATTGGCAGATGCGAGACTGGCTGGAAGCTGTCCCCCTGCTCGCCCTGGAGGAGAATGTCGCGAAAGCCGGAAAGCCGCTGCGGCAGGACCACAGCGACGACATCGGCACCGAGACGGACCCAGGGAGGCGGTGGCACGTCGATTTCCTGCACTGCGGCCATCGACATCAATCCACCAGAATACTTCGCCCCGGACTATAGCCCCGTGACGGCTTGGGGTGGTCCAAAAGTGTCAGACGATCTGGACGACGGCGCCGATATTGGCGGTCAGATCGCCCACGGAGATGCCCTGGAGCGTGATCGTATCCGTTCCCAGGGTAATGACCGCATTGCCCGACCCGTCATCGGAAACCAGTGCCAGGAGGTCATTCGGATCGGCGACGCCGGTCGCATTGATGTTGCTGGCGATCTGGAGCGTGTCGGCGCCGAGCTGGAAGCCGACGATGACGTCGTGGCCGAAGCCGTCGTCGAACTCGAAGGAGTCCAGGCCGAGGCCGCCATTCATCGTGTCGTCGCCAGCGCCGCCGAGCAGATGATCGTTGCCGGTGCCGCCGGCGAGGACGTCATCCCCGAACCCACCCTCCAGCACATCGTCACCGATGCCGCCGACCAGCGTGTCGCGGCCGCTGCCCCCGATCAGCGTGTCGTCACCGGTGCTGCCGACCAGCACGTCATCGTTGTTGCCGCCGCGCAGGATGTCGTTGCCGGTGCCGCCAAACAACTCGTCCTCGCCCGCCCCGCCGAACAGGGAGTCGTCGCCGTTGAAACCGTAGATTGTGTCATTGCCGCCGAGCCCGAAGACGAGCTGGTTGATATCACCGAACGGTGCCATCAGCAGATCGTCGCCATGACCTCCCGAAATTGAGGCGAAACCGGACATCCACGGCCTCCGTCATAAAAACTACGCGCCGAAATCCGGCACTCGACCCTGCCGCGATCTTAAAGAACGAGACGGAATTCAAGTCAATCAATTTAGTCGGCCAGCGAACAGAACGGCTCGCGAGGTTCGATCCATATAACTGATATCAAAGGAAATTTCCGGTTTTTAGACGGCTGATTTAATCGTTAACGACGATCCATGCTTACGGTCCGGGATACACCGCGCGGGCCAGGCGTCCCCAATTTCCCGCATGAATGGCGCGGAATATAAAGACTTTCACACAAGGCGCCAAAAATGAGATTTCAGGGCGGCGGATCAGAGTGGCGAGAACGGATCGCGTTTTGAATTTGAGTATCAAAAAATGATACCAAACAACGTTATCGGCTCACGCCTGCCGCCAGACCGTTCTGTTTGCACATCCGGCGGTTGTCCGTCGCGATCCGAGGCAGCGCCAGAATGGATTCGGATCGCACAACCCTGGCGCGAACCCCGTCAGCCGCCGGGTGGCGGCGACAGGCGTACCACTGCCACGCCTTCCAGGAGCGCCGCCTTTGGATTCGACAACGGCTTCGCCGCCGTCGCCGCCGCGCCCAAGGCCTCGCGCCGCCAGAGCACCGCGGCCGGCTCGGCCGCACCGTCCCGGGCCGTCGCGGCGAAGGGCGCATCGGGCGCCGCCGCCAGGGCATTGGCGGCGCGACGCAGGAAGGCGCCGCTGGGCGCCATGTCCGGATCCACGATCCACAACAGGGCGCCGCTGGTCGCCGCCATCGCGGTCTGTGCCAGCGTCGCCGAAGCGAGGGCCGGCACCACCCGGACATCCCGTTGCCAGCGTTCCGCCGCCATCCGCGCACCCTCCGCGACGCGTGGATCGGCCGGGTCGTCCAGTACCACCACCTCCCATACCGGAAGGTCCTGGCGGAACACGGCATCCAGGCGGCTTGCCAGCATGAAGCCGCGGCCCTGGCCCGGCACCACCACGGAGATCTCCGGCACGCCCGGCAGCAGGCCGCTTCGCAAACGGGCCAGCGTATCGGCGAAGTCGAAGCGGGCCAGCGCTGCGCTGCGCCGCGCCGCGCGGGTGCCCGCATCCGCCGGCTTCGCCAGAAGCCGCTGCGCCGCCGCCGCCATCGCCGCCATGTCGCCCAGCGGCACGGCCTCGCCACCCAGGTCCTTCGCCAGCCCGGCCGCGCCGCCGGCGCCCTGGAAGGCGAGGACAGGCACGCCAAGGGTCAGCGCCTGCTGCGCCACCGCCGGGAAGGGCAGTTCCCGTGCCGGCAGCACCAGCAGGTCGGCGGCCGCCAGCAGCGGGCCGGGCTCATGCAATTGCTCGATCAGCCGCAACCCATCCTGCCGCGCCGCGGCCAGTTCCGCGCCCAGCCACAGCCGCAGCCCGGGATCGAGCGTGCCGATCCAGACCGCCTTCACCCGCGCATCCTCCGCCCGCAGGCGGCGGAACAGCTGGAGGAACAGGTCGATGCCGTGCCGCAGGTCGCCCGGCCCGGTGCCGAGCAGCAGCCGGTCCTCCGCCGCCAGGCCGAGATAGGCGCGGCCGCTGGCCACATCCGCCGCATCCAGCGTGGGGGGGAAGGGCAGTCCGGGCTCCAGCAGCTCGACCGGGGCCTCCGCCAGGGCCGGCAGCTCCGCCAGCAGGGCCTCCCGCACTTCCTGCGCCGGCACCAGCACCTTTGCCGCGTGGCGCAGTGCGCCGCGCAGGCCGGCCAGCATGTCCAGCGCCCGCAACTCGGCGGGCATTTCCTGCAGCAGCACCGTGGCGGCGATGCCACGCGCCTCGGCGAGCGCCGCAAGCCGCACGGCTGCCGCCGTCGTCATCAGGGCCTGTCGCAGCCCGTCCGACGCGGCGGCGGACAGCGCGGCCTCCGCCGCCTCCGGCGTCACGGCGACGGTCAGCCGGCCGATGCGGCCGAATTCCTCCTCCAGCGGCCCGCCCGCCAGCAGCAGCACCTCGACGCGCAGGCCGGAGCTGCGGCGCATCGCGCCCGCGGCATCCAGCAGCCGGCGCGCCGCCTCGCTTTCCTCGGCATCCGCCGCGGCGATCAGCAGGCCCGGCGCCTCGCTGGCGCGGCTGCCGACCACGGCGCGCGCGGTGGCATTCAGGAAGGCGCCGCCATAATGCAGGTCGGGCTCCAGATAGGCGCCCTCGCACCATTCGTTCCAGGCATTCACGCAGACCATCGGCTCGCCGAAGAAGGGCGCGCGCCCGGCGCGCTCGATCAGCTCCGACAGCCAGGCCTCATAGGTGGCGGGCTTGGCGCCGTGGATGATAACGGTGTTCTGGCCCTGCTTGCGCGGGTCGTTGTCCCAGCCCGGCACGGCGCATTTGATCAGCGGGAAGTCCGGCTTGGGCTCCTCCAGCGACACGCGGATCACGTCCTCATAGCCGAAGACCGTGCCGGTGAAATCGGGGTCGAGGTAGTCCAGGCTGGCGCTGATCGGCGTGCAGCGCTTGGCCAGCTTGTGCGGCGGGAATTCGATGGCGCCGTCGAAGCCGAATTCGGTCGGGTCGATATCGTCGAAGGACTGCGTCATGACGAAGACCGGGTCTTCCCCATGCGCGTCGCGGAAGCGCTTGCGCCAGCCATCGACGATCTCCTTCGGCTCGGGGATCAGCCCGGCGCGGTAGACCATCAGCACGGGGCGGCCCTGGACGCGGATGTAGCGCGGATCGGCGAAGTGGCGCGCCAGGGTGGCGACCAGCTCCGGCTCATCCTCCGGCCGGTAGTCCTGGCCCATCAGGATGTCGTGCTCGGCGCCGTCCCAGCGACGGGTCCAGTTCTCGTTCGCCCACATCAGGGCGAAGGGCATGTCGAGGCTGCGATCGGCCAGGAACGCATCCACCGGCTTTTCCAGCAGGCGATGCCCGTTGAAGCTGTACCAGTAGAAGATCCAGCCATGCACGCCGCCGCGCTTGGCCATCTCGATCTGCTTGCGCATCACGCGCATGTCGTCGAGCGAGTAGTTGCCCAGGTCGCGCGGCACGCGGGGCTGGTAGTGGCCGGCGAAGCGCGGCAGGGCGCGCGGCAGGTTGGCCCATTCGGTGAAGCCCTTGCCCCACCAGGCATCGTTCTCGGCAATCGCGTGGAACTGCGGCAGGTAATAGGCCAGCACCTTGGCGCGCGGCCGGAAGCCGTCCGGCAGCGGCTCCACCTCCTCGAACTCCTCCGCCGGGCGGGTGTTGCGCCTTACCTCGCGCGGGATGGTCGGCGTTTCCTGCGGCATGCGCGGATGCACGCCGGGCTCATGCCGCTGGCGCAGCCAGTGCAGCAGCGGCGGCTCCGTCATCCGGCCGCCCATATGGCGCTGGAGGTAGTAGTGGCTGTCGAAATCCGGGCCGGGCTCGCGTTCCTCCTGCCAGCCCAGCGTCACGTAGTGCTCGAAGGCATCCGCCCCGGCGCGCGCCACGTCGCGATAGGTGGAGAGGTAGAATTCCGCGTCGAATTCCGGAATGGGGGAGGCGCCGTATTCGCGATGGCGCAGGAAATGCGCCAGCGCATTCTCCTCCCCGCCCAGGCCGTAGCGGCCGCGATACCAGGCCGGGTCGAAATGCGGGCCCGGCCGCCGGCCTTCCGTGTCGCCATGCAGGACATAATGCAGGACCGGATCGGCGCCGGCCTCCCGCACATCCGCATGCGTCGCCAGGTACCAGGCGGGGTCGATGTAGAAGCAGGGGGCGCGGCCCTGTTCCCAGCCGATCTCCAGGAAATGCGACAACGGGTCCTGCCCGCCATGCGCCACATCGGCGTTCTGCGCGACATACCAGACGGCATCGACGATGCCGGAGGCCGCCAGGGCGTCCCGCGCCCTGGTGCGCGGGTCCTGCCCCGCGCCCTGCTCGCCTTCCATCACTGGTCCTCGCGGGCCAGCAGGCCTTCCAGATAGGTGCCATAGCCGCTGTTGCGCAGTGGTGCCGCCAGGGCGCGCAGCGCGTCGCCGTCGATGAAGCCCATGCGCCAGGCCACCTCCTCCGGCGCCGCCACCTTCTGGCCGGTGCGCTTCTCGATGGCGCGGACGAATTCGCCGGCCTCCAGCAGGCTGTCATGCGTGCCGGTGTCGAGCCAGGCATAGCCACGGCCGAGCCGCACCACACGCAGCGAGCCTTCCTCCAGATAGACGCGGTTGAGGTCGGTGATCTCCAGCTCGCCGCGGGGCGAGGGGGCGAGCGCCTTGGCGATGGCCGCCGCACGGCCGTCGTAGAAATAGAGGCCTGTCACCGCCCAGTCCGAGCGCGGCAGGGTGGGCTTTTCCTCGATCGTCAGGGCGCGGTTGTCGCCGTCGAACTCCACCACGCCGTAGCGATGCGGGTCGGCGACGCGATAGGCGAAGACCGTTGCGCCCTGGGAGGCCGCATTGGCCTGCGCCTCCGTCAGCCGGGTTTCCAGGTCGTGGCCGTGGAACAGATTGTCGCCGAGCACCAGGGCGCAGGGCTCGCCGGCCAGGAACTCCTCCGCCAGCACGAAGGCATGGGCGATGCCGCGCGGCTTGTCCTGCTCGGCATATTCCAGCTTCAGGCCCCAGCGTTCGCCATCGCCCAGCAGCCGCTTGAACAGCGGCAGGTCGTGCGGGGTGGAGATGATCATGATCTCCCGGATCCCGGCGAGCATCAGCACCGAGAGCGGGTAGTAGACCATCGGCTTGTCGAAGACCGGCAGCAACTGCTTCGAAACCGCGAGTGTGGCCGGGTGCAGGCGGGTGCCCGATCCGCCGGCCAGGACGATGCCCTTCATTCCGCAAGCTCCTTGGCCGGTCCGACCAGCCTGTCCAGGCATTGCGCCAGGGACAGCCGCCAATCCGCCGGGCTGATTCCGTGTATATCCGCGATGCGGCCGCAATCCAGCCTTGCATCGGCCGGCCGCATTGCGCGTGTCGGGTAATCCGTCGTGCCGATCGCGGCAAGCCGGGGCACGCGCATTCCGCGCCGCGCGGCCTGCGCCAGGATCTCCGCGGTGAAGCCGTGCCAGGTGGTGTGCGGGCTGCCGGTCAGGTGGAACAGGCCGAAGGCGGCATCGCCGGCGGGCGCGGCCAGCAGGCGCGGCGCCATCACCGCCACCGCATCGGCGAGGTCCGCGGCGAAGCTGGGCGCGCCGTGCTGGTCGGCGACCACGCGCAGCTCCTCCCGCTCCGCCGCCAGGCGCAGCATGGTCTTGACGAAATTGGCACCATCCGCGCTGCACACCCAGGCGGTGCGCAGCACCACGCTGCGCGGATGCGCGGCGAGCACGGCGGCCTCGCCTTCCGCCTTGCTGCGGCCATAGACCCCGAGGGGGGAGGGCGCGTCGGTCTCGACATAGGGCGCGCCCTTGCGCCCATCGAAGACGTAGTCGGTGGAGAAATGCACGAAGGGCGCGCCCATGGCGGCGGCGGCGGCGGCCAGATGCGCGGCACCGTCGCGGTTCACCGCGAAGGCCAGCGCTTCCTGGTCCTCGGCGCGGTCCACCGCGGTATAGGCGGCGGCGTTGACCACCAGTTCGGGCCGCACCGCGGCCATGGCGGCGGCGATGGAGGCCGGGTCGGTCAGGTCCAGCTCCGGCGGTTCCAGCGCCGTCACCGCATGCCCTTCGAGGCGGCGCAGCAGCGCCTGCGCCACCTGACCCTGACGGCCCGCGATCAGGACGCGCATCAGAAGGCCGGGCCGAGATCGGCGAGGCGCGGCGCGCGCCGGTCCTTGTCCGACAGCACCGCCTCCGCCGGGGCCAGACCCCAGTCGATGGCCAGCGCCGGGTCGTCCCAGGCCAGCGAGCGGTCGCAATCGGGCGCGTAGAGGGCGGTGACCTTGTAGGCGACCTCCGTCTCCGGCTCCCGCGTCACGAAGCCATGGGCGAAGCCGGGCGGCACCCACATCATCAGCCCGTTCTCGGCGGAGAGTTCGGCGGCGACATGCTGGCCGAAGCTGGGCGAGGCGGCGCGCAGGTCCACCGCGACATCCAGCACCCGGCCGCGCAGCACGCGCACCAGCTTGCCCTGGGCATGCGGCTGGATCTGGAAATGCAGGCCGCGCACCGTGCCGCTGGCGACCGACATGGACTGGTTGTCCTGCACGAACTCATCGGGGATGCCGATGGCGGCGAAGTCGCGGCGCGAATAGGTCTCGGTGAAGACGCCGCGCGCATCGGCGAAGCGGCGCACGGAGACGAGGAGTGGACCGGCCAAGGGGAAGGGATGGGCGGTCACATTGCCCGAGCGGCGCGCCTCTGGCGGTACTGGTCCGATCCCTTCCGGCATATGCGGCTATCCCTGCGCTAACCCGAGGTTGTCTCTTCCGACGAAGAACTGTCGCAAAACGCCTCAAAAATGAGAAATTTGAAACATCTGCATGTTTTTTTCGCTTAACGAGAGACGCCCGGTTCTTAATGCATCGTGAAGCGGACGGGAAGGGAAACCATGCACGGCACGGGGGGCCAGCGACGCTTTTCTTGCAACCCTGGGGTCACTCCGGCTCCGCCACCGGCTCGCCCCCGGCCGCCAGCCGCTCCACGAGGTCGAGCTGGCGGGGCAGGCAGTGGCGGCGCAGGTCGTAGCGGGCGATGATGTCGGCGCGCCCGGCCGCCGCCAGCCCGGCATGGGCTTCCGGATCGGCCAGCACCTTCAGCACGCGCCGCGCCAGGGTCTCCGGCTCGAAGAACGGCACGATCAGGCCGTTGCGACCTTCCTCCACCACTTCCCGCACCGGGGCGGTGTCGGAGCCGACGACGAGGGCACCGCAGGCCATCGCCTCCAGCATCGACCAGGACAGCACGAAGGGATAGGTCAGGTAGATATGCGCCCGGGTCACGCGGAACAGCGCGTGCAGGTCGTCATGCGGGATGCGCCCGGTGAAATGGATGCGCGACAGGTCGAGCTGCCCTTCCAGCTCCGCCAGCATCTGCGCCTTCCAACTCGCCGCACCCTCCGGCTTGCGGCCGTAGGAGATATCGTCGCCGCCGACGATCACCGTGTGCAGCCCGGGCCGTTCCCGCTGCAGCCGGGGCAGGGCGCGCAGGAAGGTCGGGAAGCCGCGATAGGGTTCCAGGTTGCGCGCGACATAGGAAATCACCTCGTCGCCGCGGCGGAAGGCGCGACCCTCCGGCGTGCGGAACACCGCCTTGGGGTCGGGGGCGCACCGGTCGGTGTCCACCCCCTCATGCAGGCAGCTGATGCGCCGGCGTGCCCAGTCGGGGTAGCGGCTCCATTGCCAGCGGGTCGGGCTGACGCCCCAGTCGGCGGATTGCAGGGAGACGAGCTGGGTGGCGTTCAGCAGCCGGATGCGGGCCGCATCGTCGAGGCCGACCGGCTGGCTGGGATCGAAGCCGAGGTCCTGGCCGATGGAATTGTAGTAGAATTCCCAGTAGAACAGGGTGCGCGCCTGCGGGAAGACATCCTTCAGGAACAGCCCCTCGCCCCAGCCGGGGTGGCAGACGATGATATCCGGCCGCATCCCCTGGTCCCGCAACTGCACCAGCCGGTTCGCCAGGTGCTGGCCGCGCCGGGTGGAGGCTTCCAGCGAGCGCAGGTAGCGATGGGTCTGCGCACCGGCGCCCTTGGGCGCGCCATAGGCGATGTAGGTCACGCCAGGCGCCGCATAGCCCGGCTTTTCCCCGATGCCCCAGACCTGAACCCCCTGCCGCTGCGCCAGCGCCGGGGCCAGGTGGGCGTATTGGCCGGGGAAGTTCTGGTGGATGAACAGCGCCCGCAGCGGGCGGCGGGGCAGCAGCAGGGCCATCATCTCTCCGGCGGTGATGCAAGTTTTCGGCCGGACCCTGTGGCGTGCCGGCGACGCGGTCAAGCGCGCGGGGACGCCGACCAGAACCCTCCAATGGACCCCGCCAACGGCCCGCCGGGCTGTTCGCGCCAGGGGACGGGTGGCAGATTGGCCGCCTATCGCCATCGCAGGGGAAGAACACGGACATGGCCGAGAAGAGCAAGGGTGCGGCGCGCAAGCGGCCGGAGGATCTGCGCAGCCATCGCTGGTTCGGCGTCGACGACCTGCGCGCCTTCGGCCACCGCTCCCGCATGCTGCAGATGGGTTTTTCCGAGTCCGATTTCCGCGGCAAGCCGGTGATCGGCATCATCAACACCTGGTCGGAACTCAGCCCCTGCCACTTCCACTTCCGCACGCGGGCGGAGGAGGTGAAGCGCGGCGTCTGGCAGGCGGGCGGCTTCCCGGTGGAACTGCCGGCGCATCCCGTGACCGAGCAGTACATGAAGCCGACCAGCATGCTGTATCGCAACATGCTGGCGATGGAGACGGAGGAACTGGCCCGCAGCCAGCCCTGCGACGGGCTCGTGCTGCTGGGCGGCTGCGACAAGACCCCGCCGGGGCTGGTGATGGGCGCGCTCTCCGCCGGGCTGCCCTTCATCTTCGTCCCCGCCGGGCCGATGAACAACGGCGGCTGGCGCGGCAAGACGCTGGGCTCGGGCTCCGATGCCTGGAAGTACCATGCGGAGCTGCGCGCCGGGAACATCACCCCGGCGCAGTGGAAGGACATGGAGGGCGGCATGGCCCGCTCCTTCGGCACCTGCATGACCGCCGGCACGGCGGCCACCATGATGCTGGCCGTCGAGGCCATGGGCCTGACCCTGCCCGGTGCCTCCTCGATCCCCGCCGCGGATTCCGCGCATCCGCGCATGGCGACGGACTCGGGAAAACGGATCGTGGACATGGTCTGGGATGACGAGACACCCGCAAAGCTGCTGAGCCAGGGCAGCATCGACAATGCGGTGGCCGCCACCATGGCCTTCGGCGGATCGACCAATGCCATCGTCCATATCATCGCCATGGCGCGCCGTGCCGGGCTGGAGCTCGACCTGGAGCGCTTCGACGCCATCAGCCGCCGCGTGCCGCTGATCGCCAACCTCCGCCCGAATGGCGACACCTACCTGATGGCGGATTTCTTCTTCGCCGGCGGGTCCCGCGCCTTCCTCAATCGGCTTGGCCCGCATCTGGACCTGACGGCGAAGACGGTCAGCGGCGCGACGCTGGGCGAGGACATCGCCGATGCGGATGTCTTCAACGACGAGATCATCCGCCCGCTCGACCGCCCCTTGCAGGCGGAGGGTGGGCTGGCCGTGCTGAAGGGCTCGCTGGCGCCGCGCGGCGCCGTCATCAAGACCAGCGCCGCCGATCCGCGCCTGCTGAGCCATACCGGCCCGGCGGTGGTGTTCGAGAACTATGCCGACCTGAAGAAGCGGCTGGATGATCCGGATCTGGATGTCACGGCCGACAGCGTGCTGGTGATGAAATCCGGCGGTCCCCAGGGCGGCCCCGGCATGCCCGAATGGGGCATGATGCCGATCCCCCAGAAGCTGCTGAAGCAGGGGGTACGGGACATGGTGCGGCTGTCGGACGCCCGCATGTCCGGCACCAGCTACGGCACCTGCGTGCTGCATGTGGCGCCCGAGAGCCATGTCGGCGGGCCGCTCGCTTTGGTGCAGGATGGCGACCTGATCCGGCTCGACGTGCCGAACCGCAAGCTCGACCTGCTGGTCGATGAGGCGGAGATGGCACGGCGCCAGGCCGCCTGGGTGCCGCCCGCGCGCCGCTATGCGCGCGGCTGGACCTCCATGTATCTCGACCAGGTGACCCAGGCGGATGAGGGCTGCGACCTGCGCTTCCTGGAAGCCGGCGCCGCGACGCCGGAGCCTGACATTTACTAATTCCAACGGCCCTTTCGCGTGACCGCTTCAGGGCCCCTCAAGCGCCGGGCGGAAACCTCCGGTTTCCTTGGCTTCGTCGCGCCGAAGGCGCGCCTTCGGCGCGACGCATAAGCGGCGGCGGCCATTCGGCCGCTCGAACCGGTCAAGAGACCGGTTCGCCCTGATAACCGGAAATCTCCTAGCCGGGCTGGCCCTGCCGGGCCGCCTCCGCGATGACGTTGCGGGGATTCTCCCGCAGCGCCAGCCGGGCCAGCAGCGACAGCGCGGCGGAATAGTAGTCCGTGGCGCGGGCGATGCCGGGTAGCGGGCGCGCCAGGGCGCGGTGCTGGTGGCTGGCCAGTGTCACCTCCGCCACCGCCTCGATGCCCGTGGGCGCGGAATAGGGCGCGATCCGGCCGGTCAGCAGGTCGGCCCAGGCCGGGCGGCCGGACAGCCAGGGGCCGGTCCAGAACTGCGCCGAGGCGCGCAGCGCCGGCTCACTGCCCATGCCGGCCCAGGCCAGGTGCAGCGGCACCCGCACCGCGTCATAGGAAAAGCGCGCCGGCCAGCCGGCGGCGGGCTGCGCCTGGCCGCCACGGCCACGGACGATCTCCACCCAATCCGCCGGCAGGCCCCAGCGGCCGTAGCAGGCGCCGCGCAGCAGGGCCTGCCCGTCATCCATTAGCCGCCCCCAGGCGCGGTCCGGCACCGCCCGGCTGAGCGCGGCCAGGGCCGGGAAGCAGTAGTAGGAGGGATTGACCACCACCCGGTCGGGATGGACGAAGCCGAAGGCGGCCGGCAGCAGCAGGGTGCGGCCCTCCACCTCCACCACCAGCTTCTGGAGGATGGTCTGCGCCATGCGCTGGCCCTCGCGCCGCCAGGATGGCTCCTGCCAGCGATCGGCGGCGCGCAGCAAGGCCCAGGCGATGTAGAGATCGCCATCCGTCGCGTTGTTGCTGTCCTCCACCTGAGGCCGCGCCTGCGGGCGGAAGCGCCAGGCATGCAGCCCGTCCGGCCGGCGCAGATTGGCGCGGGTCCAGCGCAGCACGCTTTCGAAGGTCGGGCGATCCTCGAAGGCCTCGGCGAAGAGCATGGCATAGCCCTGGCCCTCGCTGTGGGAGATGTCGCCATTGCCGTCATCCACCACCCGGCCATCGGTTGCGACGAAGCGGTCGCGGAAGCCGTGCCAGGCGGCGGTCGGATCGTCCTCGCTGCCGGAGGAGGGGGCGGGTGCCCAGGACTGGCCGCACGCCGGCGTCAGCACCAGCGCCGCCGTGGTCAGGGCCAGCAGGGTACGGCGGGCGATGCGCGGCATCGGCAGGCGAGGGGTCTCATTGGCCAGGCAGCGGGTCAGCGATTCGGCGAGCATCCAGGCGGTCTCCAGTCGTGGCGGCCCGGTCCCGCCCCGGCAGGGGCGTGGCGGACCGGTTCGGGTCTCGGTGTCGGCAGGTGAAGGCGGGTTCAGCCGCCCCGGATCAGCAGGCGCGGATCAGCAGGCGGGCGCGCAGCCCGCCCTCGGGCAGCGGCCAGGCATCGAGCCGGCCGCCCTGCAGCGTCGCCAGGCGACGCGCGATGGCGATCGGCAGGCGGTGCTCGGCGGCGCTTTGGGCGGCGGCATCCGGCCAGGCCGGCAGGTCGGTCCCGGCGGCGCGGATGAGCAGGTCGAGCCGCGCCTGGCCGGCACCGGCATCGATCGACAACTCGGCCACCGCGGGGATCGCACGGGGACCGATGGCGAGGCCCGCCAGCAGGGCCATGGCGCGCACCAGCCGGGGGCTGTCCAGCAGGAAGGCCGGGTCGGCATCGGGCTGGAGGATGATGCGCCGGCCGCAGCGCAGCCCCATGGCGGAAAGCCGCAGCGCCACGGCATCCAGCAGCCCATGGGCGGAGATCGGCGCCCGGTCGGGCCGCCGGCTGCCGGCCTCCAGCGCCGTGACGTCCATCAGGTCATCGAGCAAGGCCAGCAGGCCGCGCGGTTCGCCTGCGGCCTCCTTGGCCCGCGGCGCGTCGCGCAGCAGGTCGCCGAGTGGGCCGCGCAGGTCACGGGCGATGGCCTCGATCCCATTGCCGGCGGCGTCCAGGTGCCGCGCCAGGGTGTGCAGCAGGGCCTCCGCCGCGCGGCTGGGGTCGAGGCGCGGCGCCGCGGCCCGAGGCCGGATCGGCGCATCGAGGCGCGCGGCAATAGGCTGAAGCCCGGCGGCGGCGGTCGGCCGTTGCGGCAGGGCGGGATCCGCCGCTGGCGCCGTCCAGCCGGCAGCCGTCCAGCCCGCTGCGGTCCAGCCGGGGGGCGGCGATCCCTCGGCACGGCGCCGCGGCCTGGCGGAAAGCGCCTGGGCGCCGCGCCGCTGGCCGGCGCGGGCCAGCGCCTCCTGCACCATCCGCGCCAGGTCGGCGCCGCGCATCGGCTTCTGCAGCACGCCGAAGGCGCCGAGCCGCGCCGCCGCCATGCCATAGGCGGAGGAGGCGTAGCCGGTGACCAGCACGACCTCCAGCGCCTCCGCCTCCGTCCTGGCGCGCAGCGCGGCCTCGGCCAGGGCCAGCCCGTCCATGCCTGGCATGCGGATGTCGCTGACCAGCGTCGCCACATCCGGCCGGCCGCGCAGCACGGCCAGGGCGGCCTCCGCCGATCCCGCCGACAGCACGTCGAGGCCACGGCGGCCGAGCGCGCCGGCCAGCTCCTCCAGTACCTCCACCTCGTCATCCACCAGCAGCACCGAAAGTCGGGCAAGGCTTTGCAGGCGCAGCGTCGCCGGGCTGTGGGCGCTGCCAAGGCTGATCGGCATGTTCATCGGGCGGCTCCGTCTTGCAGGACCTGGCAGGGCGTGTCCCTGGAAGGCGGAGTGATGAATGAGACGTTAATGCGTCGCCGTGTTGTCGCCTTTGTTCGTAACTATTCTCGCTTTTTCTGAGACAGGTGCTCGACGTCGCCCTTTGTCCTCGGTTAACCTCCGCGTCGTGGCTCGTCTCCATTTGTAGAGATCGCGCCCGTCCCGGGAGACATACCATGACGTTGCGGATGACGACCGCTCGCCCCGGCGTCACGGACCCCGAGGCACGTGCGATGGACACGGCAGCGCTGGGCCAGGCGGTGATGCCGCTGGTGCTGCTGGCGGATGACGAACGCGAGCTGACGGATGAGATGGCCGCCTATCTGGCGCGCTACGGCCTGCGCACCGTCGTCGCCAATTCCTTCGCCGCGGCCTTGGCCATCGTCGAATCGCACCGGCTGGATGCGATCATCCTGGACCAGCGGCTGGGGCCGGTGGACACGCTGCCGCATCTGCCGGAACTGCGCGCCCGCACCGATGCCCCGATCCTGATCGTCACCGGCAACCGGGAGGAGACGGACCGGGTGCTGGGGCTGGAACTGGGCGCCGATGATTTCCTGGTGAAGCCTGTCTCCGGCCGCGAATTGGTGGCGCGGCTGCGCGCCCGCATCCGCCGCCCCGGCAACATGGCCGCCGCCGCGCCGCGCCGCGACCGCTGGCGGCTGCAGCCGGTGGAACGCCGCCTGGTGCGCCCGGATGGCAGCCTGCTGGAGCTGACCGGCGCGGAATTCGACCTGATGGCCGCCCTGGCAGCCCAGCCCGGCGAGGTGCAGACGCGGGAGGCCCTGACCCTCCAGGTCTTCCGCCGCGGCTGGCGTCCGGGCGACCGGGCGGTGGACAATGCGGTGCTGCATCTGCGCCAGAAACTGGCGCCGGAGTTGGGCGAGCGCTGCATCATCACCATCCGCCAGGTCGGCTATGTCTTCATCGGCTTTCCCAACGGCTGATCTGCGCCGCGTCTTTTTTCGCTAGACACAGGACGACAAACCACACGGATTTGTCGTCGTACCCCCGCCTTGCGGCCCGCCCCGGCCGAGGGAACGCTTGCCCCGCGCCGCCGCAGCGGTGAAACAGGGGGGCGCCAGCCATCCGCATGACCGCGGATTGGCGCGAGGAGCGGAACGGGACGGGTTCCATCGCGTTCCGCCTGCTCAATCAGGGGAATGTCATGGCGGCCAGCACGGCGGACGGACGGGATGCGACGAGCAAACCGGAGCAGGCATGGGATGCGGCGCGGGCGCCGCTGTGGTGGCGGGATGCGGTCATCTACCAGCTCCACCCCAAATCCTTCATGGACGGGAATGATGACGGCATCGGCGACTTCGCCGGGCTGATTTCCAAGCTCGACCATGTCGCCGGCCTCGGCGCCGATGCGATCTGGCTGCTGCCCTTCTATCCCTCGCCCCGGCGCGACGATGGCTACGACATCGCGGAATATACTGATGTCCATGCCGATTACGGCAAGCTGGCGGATTTCCGGCGCCTGGTGCGGGAAGCCCATGCGCGGGGGCTGAAGGTGATCACGGAGCTGGTCATCAACCACACCAGCGACGAGCATCCCTGGTTCCAGCGCGCCCGCCATGCGCCGCCCGGGTCCTGGCAGCGGGACTTCTACGTCTGGTCGGACGACCCGAACCGCTATGACGGCACGCGCATCATCTTCATCGACACGGAGAAGTCGAACTGGGCCTGGGACCCGGTGGCCAAGTCGCATTACTGGCACCGCTTCTACAGCCACCAGCCCGACCTGAACTTCGACAATCCGCGGGTGCTGGAGGCGATCCTGCGGGTGATGCGCTTCTGGCTGGATCTCGGCGTCGATGGGCTGCGGCTGGACGCCGTGCCCTACCTGGTCGAGCGCGACGGCACCAACAACGAGAACCTGCCCGAGACCCATGCCATCCTGAAGCGGATCCGCGCGGCGCTGGAGGATCGCTACCCGAACCGCATGCTGCTCGCCGAGGCCAATCAGTGGCCGGAAGACGTGCAGGAATATTTCGGCGACGGCGACGAATGCCACATGTGCTTTCACTTCCCGCTGATGCCGCGCATGTACATGTCGGTGGCGCAGGAAGACCGCTTCCCGATCACCGACATCCTGCGCCAGACGCCGGAAATCCCCGATGGCTGCCAATGGGCCGTCTTCCTGCGCAACCATGACGAGCTGACGCTGGAAATGGTGACCGATTCCGAGCGTGACACGCTCTGGTCGGTCTATGCGGCGGATCGCCGGGCACGGCTGAACCTCGGCATCCGCCGGCGCCTGTCGCCGCTGATGGAGAATGACCGCCGGCGGATCGAGCTGATGAACGGGCTGCTGCTGTCGATGCCCGGCACGCCGGTGATCTACTACGGCGACGAGATCGGCATGGGCGACAATGTCTTCCTGCGCGACCGCGACGGCGTGCGCACGCCGATGCAATGGTCGCCCGACCGCAATGGCGGCTTTTCCCGCGTCGACCCCGCCGCCCTGGTCCTGCCGACGATCCAGGACCCGATGTATGGCTATCAGAGCCTCAATGTCGAAACCCAGGCGCGCGACAGCCACAGCCTGCTGAACTGGACGCGCCGCATGCTGGCGATGCGCCGCCGCAGCCAGGCCTTCGGCCGTGGCACGATGCGGCTGCTCTATCCCGGCAATCGCAAGGTGCTCGCCTATCTGCGCGAATATGAGGGCGATGTCGTTCTCTGCGTCTTCAACCTGTCTCGCGCCGCGCAGGCTGTGGAGCTCGACCTCTCGGCGCTGGCCGGGCGGGTGCCGGTGGAGATGCTGGGGGGCACGCCCTTTCCGCCGATCGGCGGCCAGTCCTATGTGCTGACCCTGCCGCCCTATGCCTTCCACTGGTTCCTGCTGGCGGAGGGTGCCCAGCTTCCGGCCTGGCACGTCGCCGCCCCGCAGCCGCTGGCGGAGCTGCGCACCCTGGTCGGCCCCGCCGACATGAAGGCCGGCGGCGCGCAATCCCTGATCGCCGAGGCGCGCCGGGTGCTGGAGCGGGAGGTGCTGCCGGAATGGCTGCACCGCCGCCGCTGGTTCGGCGCCAAGAACCAGGCGCTGGAGAGCCATCCGCATTTCGCCTATGCGATCCCCTTCGCGCTGTCGCCGCTGATGATCCTGGCGGAGCTGGAGGTGGATGGCGCGCTCTGGTCGCTGCCCATGGCCCGCATCGGGGTGGAGGAGGAATCGCTGCCGGCCGGGCAGCTTGCTCTGGCACGGCTGCGCCAGGGCTCCCGCGTCGGCCTGCTGACCGATGCCATGGCGGTGGACGGTTTCGTCCGCGCCGTGCTGGCCGCCTGCCGCAGCGGCGCGACGGTGGAGACGCCGAAGGGTATCCTGCACTTCACTGCCACCGAGGCGCTGCGCGGCATGGACCTGCCGGATGTGCCGGAGGTGCGGCGCCTCGGCGTCGAGCAGTCCAATTCCACCGTCATCATCGGCGAGCAGGTGGTGATGAAGCTGTTCCGCCGCGTGCTGCCCGGCCGCCATCCGGAATCGGAAATGGCGCGCCACCTGACCGCCGCCGGCTATCCCGGCACGCCCGCTCTGCTGGGCGAGGTGGTGCGGGTGGATGCGCAGGGCGTGCCGCATACGCTGATGGTCCTGCAGGCCTTCAGCCGCAACCAGGGCGATGCCTGGGGCTGGACGCTGGATTGGCTGGCCCGCACCGTCGATGACGCGGCGCTGACGGAGTCCGAGCCCGACGACCCTTTGGCCGGCTACCTGCCCTTGGCTGAGGCCATCGGCCGTCGCCTAGCGCAATTGCACCTGGTGCTCGCCCGCCCCTCGGATGATCCGGATTTCACCCCGGATGCGGCCGATGCGGCGATGGTGGCGCAATGGGTCGAGCAGACCGGGAACATGCTCGACAAGGCGCTGGGGCTTCTCGCCGGGCCCGGGCTCGAAGGGGAGGCGGCGCGGCTGGCGGAATGGCTGACCAGCCGGCGCGCGGCCCTGCTGGCGGCGTTGCGCGCCAACCCGCCGGACCCCACGGCGCTGATGGCCACGCGCATCCATGGCGATTTCCACCTCGGCCAGGTGCTGGTCGCGCCCGGCGATGCGGTGATCCTGGACTTCGAGGGCGAGCCGGCCCGGTCCCTGGACGACCGCCGGGCGAAATCCAGCCCCTGGCGCGATGTCGCCGGCCTGCTGCGCAGCCTGGACTATGCCGGGGCGGTGGCCGCGGCGACCGAGGAATCCGGCTCCGCCACCGCGGCGCCGACGCCACGCCGCACGGCGCTGATCGGGCGCTGGCGGGTGGCGGCGGAGGCCGCCTTCCTCAGCGCCTACAACCTGGCCTGGGAAGCGGAGGCCGGCCCTGTGCCGGCCGGCGCGGCCGGGGCGCTCGACCTCTTCCTGCTGGAAAAGGCGGCCTATGAGGTGGGGTATGAGATCGCCAACCGCCCCGCCTGGCTGCCGGTGCCGCTGCGCGGGCTGGTCACCATCGGGGCGCGGCTGCTCGGGGAGGAGCCACCAGAGGTGGGGTGATGGCGGGCAGGCCCGGCATTTGCTTATGCTGGGGTCATGAGCGCCACCTCCATTGCCTTTCTCCTCAACGGGCGGCAGGTCCACCTGCCGCCCGGCACATCCCCCACCACCTCCCTGCTCGACTGGCTGCGCGGGCCGGCGGCCCTGGCCGGCACCAAGGAAGGCTGCGCGGAGGGTGATTGCGGCGCCTGCACCGTGGTGCTGGAGGGTGCGCAGGGCGATCGCATCCCGATCAATGCCTGCCTCACCTTGCTCGGCCAGATGCATGGCCGCGCCATTCGCACGGTGGAGGGGCTGCGCGGCGCCGATGGCGCGCCGCATCCGATCCAGCGCGCCATGGCCGAGAGCGACGGCACCCAATGCGGCTTCTGCACCCCCGGCATCGTCATGACCGCCTGGGCCTTCCCCCGCCAGGGCGGGACGGCCCATGCGCGGGAGGGCGGGGAGGTGCATGAGGCGCTGGCCGGCAATCTGTGCCGCTGCACCGGCTACCGCCCCATCCTCGATGTCTTCGCCGGCCTCGCGGATGATGGCGCCGCGGCGCCCGCGCTGCCGCCGGAGGCCGCCGCCGTCTTCGAGGCACCGGGGCAGGTGTTTTATCGTCCCGCGACGCTGGAGGCGTTGCTAGCGCTGCGGGCGGCGCATCCCGGGGCCTGGCTGCTGGCCGGCGGTACCGATCTCGGCCTGCGCGTCTCCGACCATCGCGAACGCCCGGCGGAGGTCATCTGCCTGCTCGGCGTACCCGAATTGCACGCCTTGCAGGCGACGGACGAGGCGTTGGAGGTCGGCGCCGCGCTGCCCTATGCGGCGCTGCTGGAGACCTGCCGGCGGGAGGCAGGTTTCGCACCCTTCGCTGTCCTGCTGGCCCGGCTCGGTTCGCGCCAGATCCGCGGGCTGGGGACGCTGGGCGGCAATCTGGGCACGGCCTCGCCGATCGGCGATGCGCTGCCGCCGCTGCTGGCGCTGGGCGCGCAGGTCACGCTGGCCTCGGCGCGCGGGCGGCGGCAGGTGTCGGCGGCAGATTTTCTCAAGGGCTACCGGGTGAACGACCTGGCGCCGGATGAGGTCATCCTCTCCATCACCCTGCCGCGCCCCGCGCCCGGTGACGTCTTCGTCTGCGAGAAGGTCAGCAAGCGCCACGACCAGGACATCGCCACGGTCGGCGCCGCCTTCTGGCTGCGGATGGAGGATGGGCGCGTGGCGGAGGCGCGGCTCGCCTTCGGCGGCGTCGGCCCCACCGCCGCCCGCGCCCCGCGCGCCGAGGCCGCACTGCGCGGCCGGGCGCTGAACGCGGCCATATTGGGGGAGGCGGCGGAGGTGCTGGCGGAGGAGATCTTTCCATTATCCGACTGGCGGGGCAGCGCCGCCTATCGGCTGCTGGTGGCGCAGGGCTTGTTGCGGCGGCTGGCGCTGCGCGGGTCGAACCCCGACCTGCCCGCGGATGTCGCCAGCTATGCGGTGTCGCCATGAAGGGCGCCGCCCTGCGCCATGACAGCGCGCTGAAACACACCACCGGCGAGGCCCGCTTCGTCGATGACATGCCGGAGGCCGCCGGCACGCTGCATGCCGCGCTGGTGCTCTCCCCGGTCGCCCATGGCCGGCTGCTGGCGCTGGAGGATGCGGCGGCGCGGGCGATGCCGGGTGTGGTCGCCGTGCTCGGCGCGCGCGACGTACCGGGCCAGAACGACATCGCGGTGAATGAGCCGCTTTTCGCCGAAGGCCTGGTGGAATTCGCCGGCCAGCCCTTGGCCGTGGTGGTCGCCACCACCCGCGACGACGCCTTGCGCGCCGCCGCCGCGATCCGCGCCGAGATCGCGCCGCTGGAGCCGGTGCTGAGCATCGAGCGGGCCTTGGAACTCGGCCAGAATGTCGTGGCGCCACAGGTGATGACGCGCGGCGACGCGGCCCGCGCCATCGCCGCCGCGCCACGCCGGATGGAGGCGGAATTCCGCGCCGGCGGGCAGGAGCACTTCTACCTCGAAGGCCAGGTCGCCCTCGCCACGCCGGGCGAGGATGGGGAGATGCTGGTGCTCTCCTCCACCCAGCATCCCTCGGAGGTGCAGCATGTGGTGGCGAAGGTGCTCGGCGGCGCCTGCCACCGCGTCACCGTCACCTGCCGGCGCATGGGCGGCGGCTTCGGTGGCAAGGAGAGCAATGCGAGCTGGGTGGCCGCCGTCGCGGCCCTGGCGGCAAGCGCCACCGGCAGGCCCGTAAAACTGCGGCTGACGCGGCGGGCGGATATGCTCGCCACCGGCAAGCGCCACCCCTTCCTCTATCGCTGGACCGCCGGCTTCGACGCGCAGGGGCGCGTGCTGGGTCTGGAGGCCCTGCTGGCGGCGGATGGCGGCTGGTCCGTCGACATGTCGCCGGGCGTCGTGTTCCGCGCCGTCACCCATGCGCTGAACTGCTGCGACGTGGCGGATGTGGCGATCACCGGCTGCGCGGTGAAGACCAACACCGTCTCCCACACCGCCTTCCGGGGTTTTGGCGGCCCGCAGGGCGCGCTTCTCATGGAGGACGTGGTGCATCGCGTGGCTGCCGCCTGCGGGCTGTCGCCGGAGGTGGTGCGCGCGCGCAATTTTTGCGGTGCGCCGGGCAATGGCGAAGAGACGCCCTATGGCCAGAAGGTGGAGGGCGATCTCATCGCCCGCGTCTGGGCGGAGGCGCGGCAGGACAGCGACTGGGACCGGCGGCGGGGCGAGATCGCGGCCTTCAACGCCACGCATCCCACGCTGCGGCGCGGGCTGGGGTCCATGGTGCTGGCCTTCGGCATCTCCTTCGGCGTCATGCACCTCAACCAGGCGGGGGCGCTGGTGCATGTCTATGCGGATGGCTCGATCCGGCTGAACCATGGCGGCACGGAGATGGGGCAGGGGCTGTTCGTGAAGGTGGCGCAGGTGGTCTGCGACGTCTTCGGCACCGACCTCGACCGCATCGCCATCACCGCGACCAGCACGGCGGAGGTGCCGAACACCGCGCCCACCGCCGCCAGCACCGGCAGCGACCTGAATGGCTGGGCCGCGCATAATGCGGCGGAGACGATCAAGGGCCGCATGGCGGAGGTGGCCGCGACCCGCTTCGGCATCCCGGCCGACCAGGTGATCTTCGCCGACAACAAGGTCTGGGCGGAGCGGATCGGCGGCAATGTCTTTCTGGAGTTCAGCGAACTCGCGAAACTCTGCTTCCTCGAAAGGGTCTCGCTGTCCTCGACGGGATTCTATCGCACGCCGGACATCCATTGGGACCGCGCGACCATGCGCGGCAATCCCTTCTTCTACTTCTCCTATGGCGCTGCCGTATCCGAGGTGATCGTCGATACGCTGACCGGGGAGCATCGCTGCCTGCGCACCGACATCGTGCAGGATTGCGGCCGAAGCCTGAACCCGGCCATCGACCGCGGCCAGATCGAGGGCGCCTTCGTGCAGGGCATGGGCTGGCTGACCTGCGAGGAGCTGTGGTGGGACGCGCAGGGCAGGCTGCGCACGGTGGGACCCTCCACCTACAAGATCCCGGGCTCCCGCGACGTGCCGCCCATCTTCAACGTGCAGCTGCTGGAAGGCGCGCCGGCGCGGTCGGAGACCATCTTCCGCTCGAAGGCGGTCGGGGAGCCGCCGGTGCTGCTGGCGATCAGCGTGGCCAATGCGCTGAAGGATGCGATCGGCGTGGAGACGCTGGACCTGCCGGCCACACCGGAACGCCTGTTGATGGCCTTGGCCAGGCGGGAAGGATGAACCGGCTGCGGAAGGGGTGATTCCTGGCGTATTCCTGCTCTATGATGCCATATAGCGAGGAGGACATCATGGCCCAGGCCCAAATCCGCGCCTTCTTCGACGAACCGACGAACACCGTCTCCTACCTGGTCTGGGACCCCGCCACCCATCGCGGCGCGGTGGTGGACCCGGTGCTGGACTGGGACAACCGCAGCGGGGAGGCGGATACACGCTCCGCCCAGGCGCTGCTGGATGCGGCGAAGGCGGAAGGCGTGACGCTGGACTGGGTGCTGGAAACCCATGTCCATGCCGACCACCTGACCGCCGCCCCCTGGATCAAGCAGCATAGCGGCGCGCGGATCGGCATCGGCGCCGGGGTGAAGCGGGTGCAGACCATCTTCCGGCCGGTCTTCGGGCTGGACGACATGGCGCCCGAGGGCGGCGACTTCGACCACCTTTTTGCGGATGGCGAGCGCTTCCGCATCGGCGAGCTGGAGGTGGAGGTGCTGCATGTGCCGGGCCACACGCCGGCCTGCGCGGCCTACAAGATTGCGGACGACGTATTCGTCGGCGACACGCTGTTCATGCACGACTACGGCACGGCCCGCGCGGACTTCCCGGGCGGCGATGCCCGCACGCTGTACCGCTCCATCCACCGCCTGCTGGCCCTGCCACCCGAGACCCGTCTGTGGATGTGCCATGACTACAAGGCGCCGGGCCGGGACAGCTTCGCCTGGCAATCCACCGTGGCCGAGCAGCGCGCCCACAATCCGCATGTGAAGGATGGCCAGACGGAAGAGGATTTCGTCGCCTTCCGCACAGCCCGCGACGCCAAGCTCGCCGCGCCCACCCTGCTGCTGCCCTCCATCCAGGTGAATATCCGCGCCGGCCGCTTCCCGGCGGCCGAGGCCAATGGCGTGCGCTACCTCAAGATTCCGGTGAAGCCGAAATCGGCGGAGGCCGCGGCCGGCTTGTCCTAAGGCGAAGCGGCCCGCATCCTGGCAACCAATCTCGGGAGGGTCTTCAGGATGCAACTCGGCATGGTCGGGCTGGGCCGCATGGGCGGCAATCTGGTGCGGCGGCTGATGCGCGCCGGCATCTCCTGCACGGTCTGGGACCGCGACCCGGCCGTGGTCGCCACCCTGGCCGCCGAGGGCGCGGAGGGTGCCAGCGACCTCGCCGACCTCGTCCGCCGCCTGCCGGGGCCCCGCGCCGTCTGGGTGATGCTGCCCGCCGGCGCGGCGACGGAGGAAGCACTGGCGCAACTGGCCGGGCTGCTGGAGCCGGGTGACGTCGCCATCGATGGCGGCAACGGCATGTGGAAGGACGCCATCCGCCGCGCCGGGCTGCTGCGGGCGCAGGGCATCGACATGCTGGATATCGGCACCTCCGGCGGCGTCTGGGGCCTGGCGCGCGGCTACTGCCTGATGATCGGCGGGCCGGCCGCGCCGGTCGAAAGGCTGGACCCCATCTTCAAGGCGCTGGCGCCCGGGGAGGCCGCGGCATCCCCCACACCGGGCCGCAACGCGGAGGCCGATCCGCGCCCGCCCCAGGGCTACGTCCATTGCGGCGCCAATGGCGCCGGGCACTTCACCAAGATGGTCCACAACGCCGTCGAATACGGGATGATGCAGGCGATGGCGGAGGGGCTGGAACTGCTCCGCCAGCAGGGCAGCGAGGCCGTGGCGCCGGAGCTGCGGCTCGACCTGGATGTGCCCGACATCACCGAGGCCTGGCGTCGCGGTTCCGTCGTCGCCTCCTGGCTGCTGGACCTCACGGCGCAGGCGCTGGCCGCGGATGGGGAGCTTTCGACCTATTCCGGCCGGGTCGGCGACAGCGGGGAGGGGCGCTGGGCGGTGCAGGCGGCGATCGAAAGCGCGGTGCCGGCGCCGGTGCTCTCCGCCGCGCTCTATTCCCGCTTCCGGTCGCGGCAGGAAGCGCCGTTTGCCGATCGCTCGCTCTCGGCCATGCGCAACGCCTTCGGTGGGCATCTGGAGCCGAAATGAGCCATCTGGTGCTGGTGATGGGCGTCTCGGGGGCGGGCAAATCCACCGTCGGGCCGCTGATCGCGCAAGGGCTGGGCCTGCGCTTCGACGATGCCGACGGTTTCCACCCGCCCGCGAATGTCGCGAAGATGAGCCGGGGCGAGCCGCTGGATGACGGCGACCGCGCCCCCTGGCTGGATGCCATCGGCGCGCATCTGCTGGCGCATCGCGGCATCGGCTGCGTGGTGACCTGTTCTGCCCTGAAGCGCGGCTATCGCGACCGGCTGCGCGCGGCGGCGCCCGACCTGCGGTTGGTCTTTCTTCAGGGCGACATGGCGCTTGTCGCGGCCCGGCAGGCGGCGCGGCAGGGGCACTTCATGCCGGCCAGCCTGGTGGCCAGCCAGTTCGCCACGCTGGAGCCTCCGGCGCCGGAGGAAGGCGCCATCCTGCTGGATGTGGCGGCGTCGCCGGATGCGCTGGCGGCGGCGGCGATCAGCGCGCTGGGCGCAGGAACGCCGCGCGGCTGAGCCCGCCCACCTGCCGCAGCAGCGCGACCCAGGCGGCAAAGCCCTCCGGAATCGCGCTGTCCCGCCAGTTCTCGTCCGGCGCGTGGAAATCCTCATCCGCCGTGGCGAAGGAGAACATGACGGTGTGCAGGCCGAGCACGCGCTGCACGATGTCGCTCAGCGGCAGGGTCGCGCCCATGCGGACGCGGAGCGGCGCGGTGCCGGTGGTCTGGGTCAGGGCGGCCTCGGCGGCCAGCAGCAGAGGGTGATCGCCGGGGACCTCCGTCGCACGGCTGCCCTCCCGCAGGCTGCGGATTTCGAGCGCCACGCCGGGCGGGCAATGGGCGCGCAGATGGCGGGAGACGGAAGCGACCACCGCCGCCGGATCCTGCCCCGGCACCAGCCGCATCGACAGCTTCGCAAAGGCCTGGTGCGGGATGACGGTCTTGCCGCCGGGGCCGGTATAGCCGCCCCACATCCCATTCACCTCCAGCGTCGGCAGCAGCCAGAGCCGTTCCAGGAAGGCGGCGGTGGACAGGCCGGAGGGCGGGGCGCCGATGCTGGCGTCATGCGCCGCCACATCGAAGGGAATCCTTGTCAGTTGCTCCCGCATCGCCGCATCGGGCGGCACCGCGCCATCGGCGAAGCCGGCGACGGCGATGGCGCCCTGCGCGTCATGCAGCGTCGCCAGCAGGCGCGCCATGGCCTGGGCGGCATTCGCCACCACGCCGCCATAGCGGCCGGAATGCAGATCCTTGCCGGCGCTGCGCAGCGACAGCTCCAGCGCGGTATTGCCGCGCGTCGCGACGGTCAGCGTCGGCATGTCCGCCCGCCAGCGCGCGCCATCGGCCGAGAGCACGGCATCGGCGGCGAACCAGGCGCGATCCTGCTCCAGGATCTTTGCGAGTGTCGCGGAGCCGACTTCCTCCTCGCCTTCCAGCAATATCGTCACGTTGCAGGGCAGCTTGCCCTCCACCGCCAGGAAGGCGCCGAGCGTCTCGATGGCGAGAAGCGAGGGTCCCTTGTCGTCGGCGACGCCCCGCGCATACAGGCGACCGCCGCGAGGCGTGAGCTGGAAGGGCGGGGAGGTCCAGGCCTCGGCCGGGTCGGGCGGCTGCACGTCGTAATGGCCATAGACCAGCAGCGTCGGCGCCTGCGGCCCGGCGCCGTGCCAGCGTGCGGTGACGGCAGGGTGGCCGCCGGCCGCGACCTCCCGCACCCCTTCGAAGCCGAGCGCGGCGAGACGCGCGCACCACCAGTCCCGCGCCTCCGCCATGCCGGGGGCGTAAGCGGGGTCGGTGGAGACGGAGGGGCAGGCAACCAGGGCCGCCAGCCGCGCGACGAAGGGGGTGCGATCGGCCAGCAGGTGGTCGAGGACCTTGTCCGTCATGCCAGCAGCGCCGCGAAGGTTTCGGCGGATTGGGCGCGGCGGCCGGTCTCGAGATCGGCGATCAGCGCGCAGAGTTTTTCCATCACCGGCACGGGGATGCCCTTTTCTGCGGCCAGCCCGGGCACCAGGCCGATCTGCGCATCCGCCTCCGTCTTGCGGCGGCGGACGGCGAGGTCGCGCCAGATGCCGGAATGGGTCTTGGCGCCGACAGCGTTGAAGTCGCGCAGCCAGTCGACCACGGCCTTGCCCTCCGCATCCGGCACGCCGGGGGCGAAGGCCATGGGTCGAAAATCCCCGAAGCCGCGCGGCGTGACGCCATGGGCCAGGGCGGTGGCGACGACCTCGCGGCCCAGCGCCAGCCAGACGGGCAGGCGGGCCGGATCGCCGAAATTGGCGCTCATGCTGTCATTGTTCAGCGCGGTGGCGAACAGCATGGCGCCATAGGCCATCTTGCCCCAGAGGTAGGACCAGATGTCGTCGGTGAGGATCGCATCCGGCTCGAAGTCCCGGGCCAGGGCGAACATCGCCTCCGTCCGCGGGCGCGTCACGCCATCCAGCTCCCCGATCACCACGGCGCTGCGATTGCCGAACAGGATCTCGCCCGGGCCATGCCAGTCAGCGCCGAAATTGACGAAGCAGCCGATCACGCGATCGGCGCCGAAGGTGCGGGACAGGGCGATCTCGTTCAGCCCGTTCTGGGCGGAGAAGACGAAGCCATCGGGTGCCAGATGCGGCGCCAGCATCGGGATCGCCGCTTCGGTGGCCTGCGCCTTCACGGCGAGGACGATCCGGGAATAGGTGCCCGTCAGTTCCGCCGGCGTCACCGCCGGGATCACCTGCGTGAACTCCGAGACCGGGCCGGTGATGCGCAGGCCGGTGGTCCGGCAGGCCTCGACATGTTCGGCGACGGTGTCGACCAGCAGCACCTCATGCCCCGCACGCGCCCAGAAGGCGCCGAGCGTGCCGCCGATGGCGCCGGCGCCCCAGATGACTATCGGGTCTGCCATGGTCCCTCCAACGCCTCGCGGGTCTCGGCCACGCCGATCTCCCAGATGGCCTGCATGGTTGTGTCGTCGATCTGCCAGGGGCCGCCGAAGGCGCCGTCGCCGAGAATCGCCCGGGTCTGGGCGGGGCCGCCGGCCTTCATCCGCGCGAGGTCCGGCACGGGCTTTCGGCCTTCGGGCGCGGGGGCGTGGGGCAGGCGGGTCCAGGGGTAGTTCTCGAACCAGTTGCCGTGGCTGGCCGAAGGATCGGCGGCCATGGCCGCGGCCCAGACACGCGGCGTGTTGTACCAGTTGTGGAATTTCAGGCTGAGGCCCGGGGTTTCCGCCATCATCTCCTGCAACAGCGCGGCGACCGGCGCATTGCCGCCATGGCCGTTCACCACCATCACGCGGCGGAAGCCGGTGCGCGCGACGCTGTCCACCAGATCGCGCATCACGGCGAGCAGCGTTGTGACGCGCAGGGAGACGCTGCCGGGAAATTCGGCAAAATACGGCGCGAGGCCGAAGGGCATCACGGGAAACACCGGCACGCCGAGCGGTGCCGCCGCTTCCCGCGCCACGCGCTCCGCCAGGATCGCATCGGTGGCCAGCGAAAGCTGCGCATGCTGTTCCGTGCTGCCCAGCGGCAGCACGCAGCGATCATCGAGGCGCAGCCGCGCCTCGATATCCTTCCAGTTGTGGTCTGCGATGTTCATCAGCGCGTCGGCACGATGTCCATCGCCAGCGTGTCCTCGTCCGTCCGCGCCCGCACCAGATTCACCCGGTCCCGCCGCATCGCCCAGGCGGAGCCGACGGAGGCCAGGGGAATGCCGACGCGGTCCGTGGTGAACAGCGTCGCGATCTGCTGCAACAGCTCCTCCCGCTTCTTCGCATCCAGCTCCACCGAGGCGGCCTGGATCAGCCGGTCCATCTCCGGGTTGGAATAGCCGTGCCAGTTGAAGGCGCCGAGGCGCAGCGCCGGGTTGTTGGTGTGCGCATTGGACGAATAGTAGTAGTTCGCCTCGCCGGTCAGCGTGCCCCAGCCGGCCATGATGTTCGAAAGCTCGCCACGCGCGCGGGCGGGGAAGATGACGGCGGCGGGCTGGCCGGCGGCCTGCACCTCGATGCCGATGCGGGCGAACATCTGGGCCAGCGCGGTGCCGACGCCATTGTCGCCGGGCAGGCGGTTGTTGGTGAAATTCAGCACCATCCGGAAGCCGTTGGGATAGCCGGCCTCGGCCAGCAGCGTGCGGGCGCGGGCCAGGTTCGGCGTCGGGATCGGGATGTTCGGGTTGAAGCCGAAGATGCCGGGCGTCACCATCTGCCCCTGCGGGCTGCCCAGGCCCTCCATGGCGATCTCGGCCAGGGCGCGGCGATCGATCGCGAGGTCCATCGCCTCCCGCACCCGGATGTCGCGATAGGGATTGGCGGCGAGGCGGGAGCCGTCGCGGGCGGTCACCTGCGGCGTGTTCTCGCGGTAGTCGAGCTGCAGGTTGAAGACATAGACGGTATCCGCCTTCACCACGCGCAGCGCGCGGTCGCGTTCCAGGGTGGAGACATCGGCCGCCGGCACGCGGACGATCATGTCCACCTGGCCGGTGCGCAACTGCGCGACGCGGGCGGCATCGTTCGGGATTTCACGCCGCACATGCCGCGCCCAGGGCTGGCGGCCGCCCCAATAGGCGTCGTTGCGCTCCACCACGAACTGCTCCCGCGGCGTCCAGGAGACGAAGCGGTAGGGGCCCGTGCCGATGGCGGCGCGGCCGGTGTTGAAGGCCTCGTTGCTCGTCTCCGGCGTCAGCCCGGCGGTGGCGCGGGCGCTGGTGATGAAGACGCGGATGAAGTCGTTCGGCAGGGTCGGCGCCGGGCCGTCCGTGATGACATGCAGCGTATGCGGATCGACGATCCGCAGGTCCTTCACGTTGCGGACGTAGATGCGCGTCGGGTTCGGGCCGGAGAGCACCTGCATGCGGCGGATGGAGGCGACCACATCCTCCGCCGTCATCGGGCTGCCGTCATGGAAGGTGACGCCCTGGCGCAGCTTGAATTCCCAGGTGGTGGTGTCGATCGGCCGCCAGCTCTCGGCGATGCCGGGTTCGAGCTGGAGGTTGTCGCCGCTGGTCACCAGCGTGTCGAAGACATGCTTCAGCGCCTCGGCATGGGTGCCGGTGGCGGTGAAATGGGGGTCCACGCCCTCCGGCCCCGCGCGGACGCCGAGGTTCAGCGTCTGGGCGCCGGCGGCACCCGTCATCAGCAGGCTGGTGGTGGCCGCCAAGGCGAGGCGGCGAAAGGTCTGGGTCATTTTTGTATCCCCCGGGGAAGCGTCCTGTCCCGCCGATGGTAGGAACGGCTTGCGTCCGCTGTCCATGCCCCGATACTGCACCGCAATGCTCGGCTTCATCATCCAGCGACTCCTGCAATCGGTCGGCGTCATGCTGGCGATGTCGGCGCTCGTCTTCGTCGGCGTATACGCCATCGGCAATCCGATCGACGTGCTGATCTCCCCGGACGCGACGCAGGACATCCGGGAGGATGTGATCCGCCGCTACGGGTTGGACCTGCCGCTGTGGCAGCAATACTTCGCCTTTCTGGGGCGGTTGCTCTCCGGCGATTTCGGGCGCTCCTTCGTCTTCGACATCCCGGTGCTGGAACTGGTGCTGGCGCGGCTGCCGGCGACGCTGGAACTCGCCTTGGCCTCGGTGCTGATCGGCGCCTTCATCGGCATTCCGCTGGGCATCTATGCGGGCTACCGGCCGGATGCGGTGTCTTCGCGGGCCATCATGGCGGTGTCGGTGCTGGGGTTCTCGGTGCCGACCTTCTGGGTGGGGCTGCTGCTGATCCTGACCTTCGCGGTCAATCTCGGCTGGCTGCCGGCGGGGGATCGCGGGCCGCTGGTCGAGGTCTTCGGCGTCGGCTGGTCCTTCCTGACGGTGGAAGGGCTCAGCTACCTCGTCCTGCCGGCGCTGAACCTGTCGCTGTTCAAGCTGGCGATGATGATCCGCCTGGCGCGGGCCGGAACCCGTGAGATCATGCTGACCGATACGGTGAAGTTCGCCCGCGCCGCGGGGTTGTCCGAGTTCACCATCCTGCGGCGGCATGTGCTGCGGCTGATCTCCATCCCGCTGGTGACCGTGTTCGGCCTGGAATTCGCCTCGACGCTGGCCTTCGCCGTGGTGACGGAGACGATCTTCTCCTGGCCCGGCGTCGGCAAGCTCATCATCGATTCCATCACCTCGCTCGATCGGCCGGTGATGGTGGCCTATCTGGTGCTGGTCGCCTTCTTCTTCGTGGTGATCAACCTGGTGGTCGATCTGTCCTATGCGCTGCTGGACCCGCGGCTTCGCAGGGGGCGCGCGGCGTGAGGGCTTTCTGGCGCGAGTACCGGGAGAACTGGGTCGCCGTCGTGGCGCTCGCCGTCGTGGTGCTGGTGGTGCTGGCCGCGCTGACGGCGCCGATCTTCGCGCCGCAGGATCCTTACGATCTGGCCGGGCTGGATCTGATGGATGCGCGGCGGCCGCCGGGTTTTGTTGGTTCCGGCGAATATGTGCACTGGCTCGGCACGGATGCGCAGGGGCGGGACCTGCTCTCGGCCATTCTCTACGGGCTGCGCATCTCGCTGCAGATGGGGCTGGTGGCGGGCGCGGTGGCGATGACGCTGGGCGCCACGCTCGGCATCCTTTCCGCCCATCTCGGCGGGTGGGTGGAGGCGCTGGTGATGCGGGTGGTGGACCTGCAACTCTCCTTCCCCGCGATCCTGCTGGCGCTGGTGCTGGTCGCGGTGCTGGGGCAGGGGAAGTCGCAGCTCATCATCGCGCTGGTCGCCGCGCAATATGCGTATTTCGCCCGCACCGCCTATGGCGCCGCCACCGCGGAGCGGCAGAAGGACTACGTGGAGGCCGCTTCCGCCACGCCGCTGCCGAGCTGGCGCGTGGTGCTGCGCCATATCCTGCCGAACTGCCTGCCGCCGCTGATCGTCGTCGGCACCGTGCAGGTCGCGAATGCCATCGCGCTGGAGGCGACGCTGTCCTTCCTCGGCCTCGGCCTGCCGCCGACCGAGCCCTCCCTCGGCATGCTGATCGCCAATGGCTTTCCTTATATGATGAACGGGCGGAGCTGGATTTCGGTCTATCCGGGCATCGCGCTGATCCTGCTGATCGTCGCCATCAACATCGTCGGCGACCAGATCCGCGACCAGTTCAACCCGAGGCTCAGGAAATGAGCCTCCTCGAAGTGCGCGACCTTCGCACGCATTTCTTCACCCGCGCCGGCGTGGTCCGCGCGGTGGAGGGTGTGTCCTTCACCCTGCAACGTGGCGAAATCCTGGGCCTGGTCGGCGAAAGCGGCTCCGGCAAATCCGTCACGGGCTTTTCACTGATCGGCCTGGTCGATCCGCCCGGCCGCATCGTCTCCGGCTCCATCCGCTTCGATGGGCAGGAGCTGGTGGGGCTGCCCCAAGGCGATATGCGCCGGCTGCGCGGCAAGCGCATCGCCATGGTGTTCCAGGACCCGGCGGCGACGCTGAACCCGGTGCTGACCATCGGCCAGCAGATGGCGCTCGCCGTGCGCGCGCATGGACAGGCCAGCGAGGCCGCGGCGCGGGACTTGGCTTCGCGCACGCTGACGCGCGTCGGCATTCCGGATGCGGCGGCGCGGCTGGATGCCTATCCGCATGAATTCTCGGGCGGCATGCGCCAGCGCGTGGCGATTGCGACGGCGCTGCTGCACGGCCCGGACCTGATCATCGCGGATGAGCCGACCACGGCGCTGGATGTCTCGATCCAGGCGCAGATCCTGGCGGAGATGCAGAAGCTGGCGCGGGAGACGGGCACGGCGCTGGTCTGGATCAGCCACGACCTCGCCACCGTCTCCTCCCTCGCCGACCGGGTGCTGGTCATGTATGCGGGCCGCATTGTGGAATCCGGTGCGGTGGGGGAGGTGCTGCGCGACCCGCGCCACCACTACACGCGCGGGCTGCTGGACAGCCTGCCGGCCACCGCCCTGCCGGGCGAGCGGCTGAACCAGATCCCCGGCACCACGCCGAGCCTGCTCGCTTTGCCGCCCGGCTGCCCCTTCGCGCCGCGCTGCCCGCGCGCCGATGCGGTCTGCGCGACGGACCCACCGGATGTGGTGACGGGCGACCGGCTGGTGCGCTGCCATCATCCGCTGGGGGTGGCGGCGTGACCGCGTCCGATCGGCAGAGCGGCGGAGGCCGCGACGCCGTGAATCGGCCGCTTCCGGATCAGGTTCTTGTCGCCGAGGGCGTGACGAAACGCTTCGACCCGCGCCTGTCGCTGGGCGACCGCATCGCCGGGGCGCTGGGTGCGCAGGTGGAGCGGCGCGCGGTGCAGGCGGTGTCCGACGTCTCGCTCTCCGTCACCGCCGGCGAAACGCTGGGCCTGGTCGGCGAAAGCGGCTGCGGCAAGTCCACATTGGGAAGGATGCTGGCGGGCATCCTGGCGCCGACGAGCGGCCGCGTGCTGGTCTCGGGCGTCGCGCCCATGGTGGGGCGGCACAAGGCGACGACGCGCATCCAGACGGTGTTCCAGGACCCCTTCGCCTCGCTCAACCCGCGCATGCGGATCGGCGAGACCATCGCCGAAGGCCCCATCACCCACGGCCTGACCAGCCGGGCGGAAGCGCCGCGGATGGTGGCGGAATGGCTGGCGCGCGTCGGCCTCGACCCGGCCTTCGCCACGCGTTTCCCGCACCAGTTCTCCGGCGGCCAGCGGCAGCGCGTGGCCATCGCGCGGGCGCTTGCGATGCAGCCCGAGATGCTGGTCTGCGACGAGCCGGTGGCCTCGCTGGATGTTTCGATCCAGGCGCAGATCCTGAACCTTTTCCTCGATCTGCGGCGCGACCTCGGCCTGACCTGCGTCTTCATCTCGCACGACCTGTCGGTGGTGCGGCATGTGAGCGACCGGGTTGCCATCATGTATCTCGGCCGCATCGTCGAAAGCGGGTTGTCCCGGGTCATCTACGCCGCGCCGCGGCATCCCTATACGCAGGGGCTGCTGGACAGCGTGCCGAAGCTGCGGCTTTCGGCGGAGGATGTGGCCAGCTTCAAGCCGATCGCCGGGGAACTGCCCTCGCCGCTCTCGCCACCCAGCGGCTGCGCCTTCCATCCGCGCTGCCCGAAGGCCACAGACCTCTGCCGCGCCGAACGCCCGCTGCTGACGGCGCGGGAGGATGGGGCGCTGGTCGCCTGCCATCACGCGTAGCCTCGCGAAGCAGAGCGAAACGCGGGCTCCGCGCCGTGCTGATTATCCTGCCGTCCAAAGACGGTAGCGAGGACGCAGGCCATGAGTGGATCCACCCAGCCCGCCGCCGGGGATTTCACCCCACCGGCCGAATCCAACGGCATCACCGACCTCATCAACAACTCCTCCAACACCGGGCGGGAGGTGGCGCAGACCATCGCCTCCGAAACGCTGACCCGCGTCATCGAGCGTGGGGCCGGGGAGGCGGGGCGGCTCGGCCTGCGCGGGGCGGCGGGCGGGCTCGCGGGTGCGCTCGTGCAGCCGGCGGTCTGGGTGCTGTCCGGCCGGGCGCCGCAGCCGGGGGATGTGGAGCTTTGGGGGCTCGGCACCGTGGTCTCCCTGGCCGGGGGCGCCATCGGCTCGGCCGCCAGCATCGTCACCGGCGTGGTGAAGGCGATGGTCGAGGATCACGAGGACGGCATCATCGCCCAGGCCGTGGCCAATGAACCGGCGATGTACCGCCCCTTCATCCGCTCCGTCCGCAATTACGGCATTTCGGGGCGCGGCATCGTGGCGATGCAGGTCGCCAATCATGGCGGCGTCACCTGGCGGGTCGGGCCGGCGACCTGGGTGTTCATCACGGATGCCACCGGCAAGCTGGTCTGCGACTACCGCCCCGCCTATGCGATGGAGATCTACGCGCCGACCCTGCCGCTGCGCATCACCGGCCGGCAATATGGCGAAATCACCTATCGCTGGTCGGCGCGCAACGGGAACATCCACGGGTAGCGGCGCCTCGCGCTACCCCTCTGTACGGCGCATCCAGGGCAGCATCGTCTGCCGCGCCACCATGGCCGCCAGGGCGCAAAGGCCGAGCGCCACAACCATCGCGGCCGCGGGGTCCGCCCGCTGGACGCCTCCCACCGGCACGATCTGGTGCAGCAGGCCGAGCACCAGCAGCAGCGCCGCGATCACGCCAAACCCCAGCACCACCAGGTGGCGCGGACCGTGGCGCCGCACCCACCAGACGGCCAGCCCGAACAGAACCACGCCCAGCGGGGGGCCGAGGTCCACCAGCAGCAGCAGGCTTTCCGGCAACGGCACCGTCAGCATCAGCCAGGATCGCCAGTTCATCAGGACAAGGCCCGCCAGGCTTGCCCCGGCCCAGCCCCACCAGAGCCGCCCCGGCGCGCGCGCAAGCCCCGCGGCCAGTAGGCCGAGCAGGCCGTGAAACAGGATCGGCGTGGCCAGGTGCAGGGCCATCATCGGCGAGGCGGTCACGAAGCCCGGGAATTGCAGCCAATCGAGCCCCCAGCGCAGCAGCGACCAGCCCGATGCGAGCACGCCATAGGCGAGGCCGAGCGCCGGCCAGCTTTCGATGTCCCGGCGCAGGATCCACCACAGCGCCGCAAGCTTGCAGCCCTCCACCACGGCGAGGCTGAGCAGGTCCCAGGCCAGCATCACCGCGAAAAGGCCATCGCGCGGCACGAACCGCAGTAGGTCGCCGCTGAGCACGCCAAGTGGCATGGAGATGGCGAAGGCGAGCAGAGAGGCCGCCAGCGCGGCTCGCCAGGTCCGAACCGCGCGCAGCGTCGCCAGAGACATCAGAAATTCACCCGGTCCCCGCCCTTCAGGCTCAGCATTTCCCGCGCCTCATCCGGCGTTGCCACGCTCAGCCCCAGCCCCTCGATGATCTGCCGCGCGGCGCGGACCTGTTCGGCATTGCTGCGCGCCAGCCGGCCCGGCCCGGCCCAGAGGCTGTCCTCCATGCCGACGCGCACATTGCCGCCCATGGCGGCGGCCATCGCCGCGATGGGAAGCTGGTTGCGGCCGGCGCCGAGCACGCTCCAGCGATACTGGTCGCCGAACAGCCGGTCCGCGGTGCGCTTCATGTGCAGCACATCCTCCGGATGCGCGCCGATGCCGCCCTGCAGGCCGAAGACCGTCTGGATGAACAGCGGCGCGCGCACCAGGCCCTGATCGAGGAAGTATTTCAGGTTGTAGAGATGGGAGGTGTCGTAGCATTCGAATTCGAAGCGCGTGTTATTCTCCGAGCACGTGCGAAGGATGTATTCGATATCCCCAAACGTGTTGCGGAACAGGATGTCCTTGTTGGCGAGATAGGGCTGTTCCCAGTCGTGCTGGAAATCCTTGAACCGGTTCAGCATGCCGAACAGCCCGAAATTCATCGAGCCCATGTTCAGCGAGGCCACTTCCGGCGCGAAGCTCGCCGCCGGCTTCACCCGCTGCTCGATGGTCATGGTGGGCGCGCCGCCGGTGGTGATGTTCACCACGCAGTCGCTGCGCTGCTTGATGACGCGCAGGAAGGGGGCGAAGGCCTCCGGCGACTGGTCGGGCCGGCCATCCACGGGGTCGCGGGCGTGCAGGTGGACGATGGCGGCACCGGCTTCCGCCGCGCCGATCGCCGCATCCGCGATCTGCTCCGCCGTGATCGGCAGATGCGGGGACATGCTGGGGGTGTGGATCGCGCCCGTCACCGCACAGGTGATGATAACTTTGCGAGTCATGCCTCTCCGCTCTCCTTCTTATGCGCGGCGAGCGCCGCCAACCGCGCATCCCGTCGCGCACTGCGGGCGGCGATCTCCGCCCGATCGGGCGTGGCGCCCCATGCCTGCATGATGCGCTCGACTCCCGCGGGGGAAAAAACCTCGGGCGAGGGCGGCGCGGCGGCGATCCGGCCATAGAAGGGGCCATAGCGCGCGCAATAGTCGGGGATGCCGCCCGGCGCGTTCAGCTCGATGGTCGCGAAGGGGCCGAGGAAGGACCAGCGCAGGCCAAGCCCCTCCGCCACGGTCGTGTCCAGATCCTGCGGCGAGACATAGCCTTCCTGAACGAGTCGAAAGGCCTCCGCCAGCAGGGCGCCCTGCAGGCGGTTGAGGATGAAGCCCTCGATCTCCCGCTTCACCGTGATGGGCGCCTGGCCGATGCTGGCGAAGACGGCCCGCGCGCGGTCGATGGTCGCGGGCGCCGTCCAGGGCGCGCCGCACAGTTCCACAACCGGCACCAGATGCGGCGGGTTCACCGGATGCGCGACGAGGCAGCGCGCGCGCCCGGCCAGCCCCTCGGTGAAGACGGAGGCCGGGATGGCGCTGGTCGACGACGCCAGGATGCAATCCGGCGCCGCCAGGAAATCGAGCTCCGCGAAGATGGCGCGCTTGGTCGCGGCATCCTCCGGCCCGTTCTCCTGCACGAAGGTCGCGCCGGACAGCGCTTCCGTCAGGCTGCCGGCCATGCTGATGCGGGAGGCGGCGGCTTCCGGCGCGGGGCAGAGCCCATGCCGTGCCAACTCCGCCAGGCCCTCCGCGCAGAGTCGCGGGGCGGCATCCAGCGCCGCGGGATTTGGGTCATGCAGCGCGGCCTGCCAGCCGGCCCGGGCGAAGATCATCGCCCAGGAACGGCCGATCAGCCCCGCGCCCACGATCGCAACTTTGCGCGCCTCGCCCATGACGAGCCCCCCTGTTGTTGAGGGGCACGATAGGCCTCAGGCGATGGGGCGCAATCCCGTTCGGGCCGGCGCGGTCAGCGCTGTCGGTCGAGTGCCTGCCAGAGGCCGATGATGAGCTGGCGGGCATTGGCCTCATCCGTCGGCAGCCGCAGCAGGCGGCCATCCTTCGCCATGAGGTGGATTTCGGCGCCCTGTTCGGAGGTCAGCAGGGTGGCGGCGACGACGTCAGGGGTGGAGACGGACCGCGGGGCGCGGCCGGTGGCATGCGGAGTCATGGGGGTGGCCCTCTTGCCTCGTGCCCGCAATTCTTGCGGAGTTGGAATCCGGCGCGGGGGGCACCGGATGCAGAGGCAGAATGATCCCCCACCTATTGCGCATTAATGAATCCGGCTCGCATTTCCGTGAAAAGTTAAGGCCGGTCTCAGGTCTGCAACAGGCCGCGCAGGCGCCCCAGCATGGCAAGCGCCGGCTCGCCCAGCTCCTCCTCAGGCCCCGCCACATCCGCGACCGTGGTCAGCGCCCGCTGGCGCGATTCGGCGTCCGGCAGCAGGGTGGCCAGGGTGTCGAAGGCCTCCTGCGGCGCCATTTCCACCACCACCGTCTGTTCCCGGATCAGCGCCTGGCGGGCGGAGGAGGTCATCTGCGCGAAGGGGGCTTCCGTCGTCAGCAGGGTGTTGGAACGTGCGAGGCGGCTGCGGCGGACGCCGCCGCGGGCCTTGGCCATCAGGATCATCATCCGCACCACGGCCTCCGCGTAGCCACCTTCCGCGATGCGGTCGAGCGCGGCGCGGACATCGGGGGTTTCGCCGGCCAGTTCCGCCACCGCATCCACCGCCGGCACTTCCGCCGCGACATTCAGGGCGGACATGGTGCCGTAGATGGCGTGGAAGGCGGTTTCCTGCATCGAATCGCGCCAGTCGCGCCAGGCATCGATGCTGCGCTCCACCGAATCGGCCCAGGCGCGTTCCATGGCGACGAAGGGATTGTCGGCCGCCGCCGGGGCGCGGTTGGCCTTCACCATCTCCGCCATCGGACCCAGGCCGCGCATCAGCGGATTGGAGTCGCTGACCATGTAGCGGCGGGCGCGCATCGGGTTCATCTGCCGGCGCAGCTCCGCCGACTGCTCCGTGGTGAACTGGCGGATCACCGGGCTGGCGAACAGGTCGTAGACCATCTGGTTCAGCGCGGAGATGCGCGCCACGGCCGGGAAGGCCTCGTTCTCCGCCTCGCCGGAAATGGCGCGGATATCGCCGATGGTCTTCTCCACCAGCTCCACCTGATAGCCGGTATTGAGCCCGCTGCCGGCGGTGCCGGTGATGCGCAGCTCGTACAGGCCGGGCGCCACGCTCTCGATCAGGTCGAGGGTATTGGCGATTTCGGTGTGTTCCTTGTTGGCCACCTTGCCGGAGACGAAGATGCCGAGATGGCCGATCTCGTCATGCACCAGGTAGATGATGGTCTGGCCGAGGGTCTTGATCTCCTGCTCGTCGCGATAGACGTCGGCGATCCAGCGCAGCGCCTGGCCGGGCGGGGTGATGTTGTCGCCGGCCGAGGCGAAGACCACGATCGGTGACTTCACCGAGCGCATGTTGAAAGACGCGCCCTTGCCCGCCGAAATTTCGCCGCGGGCGAATTTGTCGCCGATGAACAGGTTCTCGACGATCCAGCGGATCTCGTCCCGCGTCATCAGGAAGTAGCCGCCCCACCAGCGCTCGAATTCCAGGAAGCGCTCCGCCTCGCTGTCGACGTTCTCGTACAGGTTGTAATATTTGCGGAACTTGGTGTTGCCCGGCGACAGGCTCTCGAAGTTGGAGACCAGGTTGGCGCCGTCGAAGGTGCCATTGCCGAGATCGGCCAGCAGCGCCGCCGGCCAGGACCCGCCGGCGAGGCCGCCCGTGTAGCGCATCGGGTTACGACCGCGCTCCCCGGCCCAATAGGAGAGCGGGGCGCCGTTCAGCACCAGCGGGCCGGTCAGCTCCGGCTCCGAGGCGCCGAGCATCATCACCGCCCAGCCGCCCTGGCAATTGCCGATCACCACGGGGCGCTGCGCCTCCGGGTGCAGTTCGTGGATGCGGCGCAGGAAGATCGCCTCGGCCTCGGTGATGTCGAGGATGGTCTGGCCGGGTTCCGGGTCGCGGAAGAAGATGACGAAATAGACCGGATGGCCGCGGCGGAGCGCCACGCCCACCTGGCTGTCCGACTTGAAGCCGCCGATGCCGGCGCCATGGCCGGCGCGGGGGTCGATGATGACGAAGGGGCGCATCGCCGGGTCGGTGGGCTTGGCACCCTCCGGCGGCTTGATGCGGACCAGGGCGTAGTTGCAGCGGCGGGGCAGGGTGCGGCCATCCACCACCATGTCCCAGTCGAAGACCAGCACCGGCGGGCAGCCGGCCTTCTCATGCTCGGCGAAGGTGTTCCCGGCCTGGCGCATCGTGTCCCAGAACAGGACGGAGCGCTGGGAGGCATCGACCGCATAGGCCATGGCATCGGCCATGAGCTGGAAGGGGGACCGGCTGAGGAAGGCCGCGCCAGTGGGGGCCGCGCCATCCATGATGCGCGGGGGCATGGCGGGCGTCATCGCCGCCATCTGGCGCCGGGCGACATCGCCCATGGCCTGGGCCTGTTCCATGAAGCGGGTCATGGCCTCGGCGGATCGGGCCATCATCTCGCGCCCGGGGGGAGGGGTTTGGGCGTTCATGCGGTGCATCCTTGGTGGCCACAACGGCGGTGCAGCATAGCGGGTAATGATGAACGGAGCACGCGGGGAAAGTTGCGGGCGCTGCCCACTATTCCTGTCGCGCCCCCCGCCGACCGGCTATTCCAGCCGCGCGCCAGCGGGCACGACCATCCCCCGCTGCACCGCCGGCCGTTCGCCCATCCGGGCGAACCAGGCGGCCAGATGCGGGGTCGCCTCCAGCGTCCGGTCGGCCCAGCCATGCTTCGCCACCCAGGGATAGGCCGCGATATCGGCGATGGTGCAGGTGGCGCCGGCGAGATACGGCACCTCGCCCAGCCTTCCGTCCAGCAGGCGATAGACCCGGTCGACCAGCGCGGTGGTATGCGCCCGCGCCGCCTCCGGCTTCTCCGGCGCCAGCTCCGTCCAGTGATGCGCCTGGCCGGTGAAGGGGCCGAGCGAGGTCAAGGCGACCATCAGCCAGGACAGGGTGGTGGCCCGGTCCTCGCCCATCAGCACGCCGTGGCGCTCCGCCAGATGCAGCAGGATGGCGCCGCTTTCGAAGATCGGGCGGCCATCCTCCACCAGGATGGGGATTTTCCCATACGGGTTCAGCGCCAGGATTTCGGGCGCGAACTGTTCACGGGCGCGGATGTTCACGCCGGTCACCGCGTAGTCCAGCCCGCATTCCTCCAGCATGATGGACACGCGCTGGGAATTGGGCGTCGCCCATCCAAAGAAATGCCGCATCGTGCCGTCCCCCCCAAGCCGGGGAGCATTCACACCAGTATCAGGTCCGCCGTCGAGAGGGTGGTGACGCCGGACAGGGTTGCGAGCCAGCTGGCATCGGCCTGACCCCCCGTGCCATCGGCGTCGAACCACAGCCGGCCGGTGCCGGTCTCGAACAGGAACTGCGCCGTCGCGGCATTGGCCACCGGGCTGGCGCCGACGACCAGCGAGGGCGCCGCCGCATGGACCAGCCCGAAGGCCTCGCGCTCGATGGCGATGCGGTCCTCGCCGCGGACGAAATCGAGGATGAGGTCGCCGGAGCCGGTGGCACCGAGGCCAAAGCGGAAGATGTCGCGCCCCGTGCCGCCGGACAGGATATCGGAGCCCTCGCCGCCGACCAGCACGTCGCTGCCCTCGCGGCCCTCCAGGTAATCCGTGCCCTTGCCGCCCCAGAAGGTATTGGCGGAGGCGGAGCCGCGGATGTCGTCGTCGGCGTCGCTGCCGACGACATTCTCGACCAGGCGCAGCGTCAGGCCCTGGGCCAGGCCGCCATTGTACTGCTGCGCCACCATGTCCAGCCAGACCGGCGCGCCCGAGACGATGTTGAAGCGCAGCGTGTCCACGCCGGTGCTGCCGTCGAAGAAGTCGGTGCCATTTGCGTCGAAGTCGGTGCGCACGAACAGATCGTCGCCGGCCTCGCCATAGAGGCTGTCATTGCCGTCGCCATCCGTCAGCTCGTCATTGCCGGCGCCGGCGCGCAGCCGGTCGTTGCCGGCATTGCCCTCCAGCACATCGGCCAGCGCCCCGCCGGTGACGCTGTCATGGCCGCGGCCGCCGTCGAAGAACAGGCGCTCCATGCCGGTGAAGCGGGTGGTGGCATCGACCTGCACCAAGCCGGTGGAGAAGACGAAGGTGAAATCCACGAACTCCTCGGTCAGGTCGAGGAAGAGGCGATCCTCCTCCGCGCCGCCATCGGCAAAGTCGCCGCGGTTCATATGCAGCTCATCCGCCCCGGCACCGCCGAGCAGCGTATCGGCCTCGCCATCCTTGATGCCGCCGGTGGCCCAGAGGATGTCGGCGCCATCGCCGCCCTCCAGCCGGTCGGCGCCGTACCAGCCCGTCAGCTCGTCATTGCCGCCGAGGCCGCGCAGCGTATCGGCGCCCGACATGCCGTTGAACCAGTCGTCCAGCGCGCCGCCCACCAGGCTGTCGCGGCCGGAGCCGGAGCGGATATGCACGCGCTCGACATTGGCCAGCGTGACGTCGCCATTCACCAGCGTCGCATTGGCGGAGAGGATGAAGGTCAGGTCGCGGCCGCTGGCGGAGCGGTTGATCCAGGCATGGTCGATGCCGTCCCCGCCGTCGACGGTATAGAGGCCACCGGCACTGCCGCCGCCATTGTTGAGATAGACCAGGTCGTTCCCGGTGCCGAGCAGGATGCGGCTGTGGCCGGACGCGCCATCGACGCTGACCTCGTCATCGTTCGCGCCGGCATCGATGACATTGGCGCCGCCGCCATCGATGATGCGGTCCATCCCGCTGCCGGAGCGGATGGTGTCGTTGCCATAGCCGCTGGTCATCACGTCGTTGCCGGCATTGCCGGTCAGCACATTGTTGCCGCCGGCGGCGTTGAACACCACGCGCATCGCCGTACCGGCCGTGAGCACGTCATTGCCATAGGCGGTGTTGATCTCGACGATCTCGATACCGCTCAGCGTGGTGCCATCGGACAGGGTGGCGGTCGCGGCGCCGGTGAAGCGGTAGGCGATCGCGTCGGAATAGGAGAAGCGGTCGATCCGCGCCGTGTCGATGCCGGCGCCGCCATGGATCGTGTCGATGCCGCCGGCGCCCACGATCAGGATATCGTCGCCATCGCCGCCTTCCAGCAGATCGCGGCCCTCGCCGCCCATCAGCAGGTCCTGGCCGCCGCCGCCGCGCAGCGTGTCGGCGCCGCCAAAGCCGTTCAGCACATCGTCACCCGCCTCGCCGGCGAAGAGATTGTCCTGCTCGGTGCCGTCGATGCTGTAGGATTCGATGCCGAGAATGCGCGTGCCGTCGGCCAGCAGGTTCAGCACATTGGCCGCCTTGGCGACGAAGTTGCCGGACAGGCCGTGCAGCACCAGCCGGTCGGCACCCGTGCCGCCATCGATGGAATCGGCGCCGTCGCCATTCCAGCGCTCGATCACGTCGTTGCCGCTGCCGCCAAGCATCGTGTCGGCGCCGGTGCCGCCGACCAGGCTGTCGTTGCCGATCCCGCCGAGCAGCTGGTCGTTGCCCTCGCCGCCGCGCAGCGTGTCGCGGCCGGTGCCGCCGTCCAACAGGTCGTTGCCGGCGTCGCCGGTCAGCCCATCATCCCCGGCCTGGCCATAGAGGCGGTCATTGCCGGTGCCGCCGTAGAGCTGGTCGCGCCCATTGCCGCCGTCCAACAGGTCGCTGCCGGCATCCCCCAGCAGCGCGTCGTCGCCATTGCCGCCCTCCAGGCGGTCGTGGCCATCCTCGCCGAAGAGCGTGTCGTCGCCCAGGCCACCCAGCGCCGTGTCGTTGCCGCCGCCGCCGACGAAGCGGTCGTCCCAGGTGCCGCCGGTGAAACGGTCCGCGAAGCCGGAGCCGGTGATCGCATAGGTCTCGATATCGACGAGTTTGGCGCCCAGCATCGAGATCATCTGAGCCGAATCGGCCACGGTGAAGGTGACGCCGGCGGTGGCGCCGGCGAAGCTCACGTTCAGCGCGTCGAAGCCTGCGCCGCCGGCGACAGTGTCGCCCTGCATTTCGGCCAGGTTGTCGTAGAAGATGTGGTCATCGCCGCCATAGCCGATGATCAGGTCGGCGCCGGTCTCGCCGAACAGGTAGTCCGTGCCATCGGTGCCCTCGATGACATGGGGAGACGCGGCGAAGGACGCCATTCTGGGCGCGGTCATGGAAACCTCGTGGGGTGGATGGGCAGTGGGCCGTCATCCAGTCCCCCGGAAGCGCCCCTGCGATGGGCGCGCTTCCTAGAACCGCGAGGTTTCGATCATGTTTCGCAACGGTGGGGATTGTTTCGCCTTTGTTGTGCGGGGGGGGCGGCGCCTCAGGCCGCGCGCTTCTCCCGCGCATTCCGCAGCAGGGCGATGCCGCGATAGATGCCGTGCACCATCTTCGAATAGGGCAGGGCCACGAACAGGGCCAGCACCAGGCCCAGATGCAGCACCAGCATGATGCCCATGGCGCCGGTATGCCGCACCACCAGCAGCAGAAGCCCGGTGGCGCCGATCAGGAACAGCAGGCCGAGCATGGCGTATTCGCCGCCCATCAGCTTGCGCGCCACCGGCACCGGGTCCGTGATGGTCTTCACCACGATCAGCCCCGCCGTGCCGATGCACAGCAGCACGCCGCCCCAGGTGCCGAACTGCACGGGCAGCGACAGGAAGGCATGCGGCGAATGCCAGCCGAAGACGTGGTGGTAGATCGCACCGGTCGTCGTCGCCGCGAAACACAGCATGAACCCATAGAACATGCTCTGGTGCAGCCAGCGGCGGTGCTGGGCGAAGCTGTCGTCCAGGTCGTTGCAACCATGCCCGCCGCCGCCGAGGTTGCGCAGCGTCAGCACATCCACCGCCGCTTCCGCCGCCGGCGCCGGCTGGAAATTGCCGCCCATGCCACCCGTGGCGCGCCAGTAGCGGATAGCGCCCATGGTCATGGCGAGGATCGCGAACAGGAAGCTGCCGCCGGCCAGGATGTTGATCAGCCAGAGCGGGATGATGCGGAAGAAGGCGCCCGTGCCGGTCTGCGCACTGAACAGCACCGCCGGGTCCTTGATGGCGACGCTGAGGATCAGCGCGACCATCACGAATAGCGTCGCGAGCCCGGCCACCAGCGTGCCGTTGCGTTCAAACAGACGGCCCGCGCCGGCTGGCCAGGCGTACTCCGCATAACTCTCCTGGCGGATGGTCGCGAAGGTGGCCGGGATATTGATGCCGAAGGCATGCGGCGGGGCGTATTGGCAGGCGTGGTAGCAGCCCTTGCAGCCATGGCAGAGATTGGCGAGGTGGGTCAGGTCCGCCTTCTCGAATTCACGCCGCGCGGCCATGGCCGGGAAGACGGCGCAATAGCCCTCGCAGTAGCGGCAGGCATTGCAGACCGCCATCTGGCGGCGGGCATCCTGGTAGGCGTCCGATTCGATCTCGGTCGCTTCCTGCAGCAGCAGGTCGAGCTTGCTCATTTCAGTTGCGGACATGGCGCGCCGCTCCTTCACCGGCCAGCCGCCCGAAGACGGTGCCGAGGGTCATACCGAAGCCGGCGAGGTAGCCCTGGCCGAGGATATTGCCGGACATGATTTCGCCGCTGGCGAACATGTTCGCGGAGGGCTTGCCATCCGCCATCAGCACGCGGGCCTGGTCGTTCACCTTGACGCTGAGGAAGGTGAAGGTGATGCCGGGCCGCAGCGGATAGGCGTAGTAGGGCGGTGTGTCGATGCGCCGCGCCCAATGGCTTTTGGGGGGGCTCAGCCCCTCCGTCGTGCAGTCATCCGGCACCATCGGCTTGAAGGTCCCGGGCCGGACGGCCGCGTTGAAGTCGGCCACGACCTTTTCGAGCTTGTCCGCATCGAAGCCAGCCATCTGCGCAATCTCGCGGATGCTGTTCGCCTTGTAGGGCGGATAGACGGACGGCAGAAAATTCATCACCGCCTTGCTGTCGGTGACGGCCAGCGCGATCTGGCCGGGCTGCTGGGCGATCAACCGGCCCCAGATGGCATAGCGCTTCGGCCAGACATCCTCGCCCTCGTCGTAGAAGCGCTCGACATTGCGGTTCACCACCAGGCTGAACGGCACGCAGTCCAGCCGCATGGCCAGGCCGCCATCCTCCATCGGTGCGCGGGCGTCATTCGCCACGGCGTGGAACTGGGTGGGATCGCCCACCTGCTGCACGCCCTGGGCCAGCAGGTCCTTCAGCACCGTGCCCTGGGCATAGGGGGTGCCGCGGATCTGGAAATTGTCGGCGGCGTCGCCCCAGTATTCGCGCAGCCAGTTGCGGTTCGCCTGGAAGCCGCCGCAGGCCGCGACCAGCGCCTTGAAGCGGATGCGCTGGGGGAAGCCGCAATGGGAGATGACGGCCTCCGTCGCATGGCCTTCCTCGACCTGGATGTGCTGCACCTCGGTATCGGTCAGCACCACGATGCCGAGCTTCGCGCATTCGCGGTACAGCGCATTCACCAGCGCCTTGCCGCCGCCCAGGAAGAAGGCGTTGGTGCGGGAGAGGGACAGGGTGCCGGAGAGCGAGGGCTGGAACACCACGCCGCAGCTCGCCAGGAAGTCCGGCGCGTGCTGGCTGGCGCGGATGCACATCCGGGCCAGATCCTCATTGGTCTTGCCGGCGGTGACCCGGTTGAGGTCGTCCCAGTATTCCTCCTCCAGGTAGCTGTCGGTCAGCACATTGGTCGGCCCCGGATGCAGGGCGCGGAGGTTGCGGGTGTGGCGGGAATTGCCGCCGCGGAGCGGGGGCGGGGAGGCCTCGCAGAGAATCACCGAGGCGCCGGCCCGGCGCGCGGTGATGGCGGCGCAGAGCGCGGCATTGCCGCCGCCCACCACCAGCACGTCATAAGTTCGGGCGAAATCCGGCATGCGCCACGTTCCCCTTTGTCTTCGCGCTGTCTTGTATCCACTCGTATCCAGTGATGTCCAGATGGATGTTCCATCCGGATGCTGGGCTGCGCTACATTCGGACCATGGACCTTCCGCCCCCGCCCCGCGACCTCGGCCAGGAAGCCTATGGCCGCATCCGCGCCGCCATCCGCGAAGGCGCGCTCGCGCCCGGCATCCGGCTGACGGAAACCGACCTCGCGGCCCGCTTCGGCGTCTCCCGCACCCCGGTCCGCCAGGCAATCGCGCGGCTGGAGGCGGAGGGGCTGCTGACCCATGAGGCGCGGCGCGGCCTGACCGTGACCCAGCCCGATCACCAGCAGGTCGTGGAACTGTATGTGATGCGGGAGGTGCTGGAGGGTGCGGCCGCGCGCCTCGCCGCCCAGCATGCCAGCCCGACCGAGATCGGCGCCATGGCGGAGCTGGTCGCCGGCGAGCCCGCACTGTTCGACGATGCCCGGGCCTTGGCGGAGACCAACCAGCGGCTGCACGGATTGCTCTACCTGGCCGCGCATAACCGCTACCTGCTGCGCAGCCTGGAACAGATCTCCGCCACCATGGCCCTGCTGCCCAGCCTGCTGACGGTGGCCGGCCGCGCGGAGCAGGCGCATGCGGAACATCTGGCGATCCTGGCCGCGCTGCGGGCGCGGGATGGCGATGCGGCGGAGGCCGCCAGCCGCGCCCATGCCCAGGCTGCCCAGCGCCACCGGCTGGCCTGGCTGGTGCGGACGGTGGGCGTGCCTTTCGCCGCGCCGGGGGCGGATTGACGACAGGCCGAGGAGACGCGGATGACGGATGGCAAGCCAGTCCTGCTCTCCAGCGGCAACCCGCAGATCGCGAAGGCGGAGGGGGATGCGCCCGTCCAGGCCTATATCGCCGCGATGCCCCTCTGGAAGAGCGCCATGGGCCAGCGGATCGACGGGCTGGTCGTCGCCACGGTTCCGGATGTCCGCAAGGCGGTCAAATGGAACACCCCGCTCTACGGCCGGCCAGGCGATGGCTGGTTCCTGGGCATGTACTGCTACCGCCACTACATCCAGGTCACCTTCTTCCGCGGCACATCCCTGCAACCCATGCCGCCGAAGCCCTCGAAGACGGAGGCGGTGCGCTACCTCGAAATCCGGGAGGGCGCCGAGTTGGATGAGGTGCAATTCATCGACTGGCTGCGGCAGGCCAGCCAGCTTCCCGGGCAGAAGCTGTAGAGATTTGCACGCATGACAGGCTCGGCGGGTTCAGCCCTTCGCCCGCCGGATCGCCGCCTGCGCCATCGCATCCAGTGCGTTCAAAAACCGCGACTTGTCCGCACCCGCCATCGGCGGCGGCCCGCCGCCTATGCCCATCTCGCGCATATGCTGGGAGATGGCGCGGCCGGCGAGCGCGCTGCCGATGTTGTTCTCGGTCCAGGGATGGCCCTTGAAATTCAAGGCGAAGGCCCCTTTGGCCAGGCAGCGGGCGGCCAGGGGGATGTCGGCGGTCAGGCAGATATCGGTGGGCGTCGCCTCATCCGCGATCCAGTCATCCGCCTTGTCCGCGCCGTCGGTGACGATGACGATGCGCGTGCGCCCGCCCGGCGGCCGGATCGGGCGGGACCCGTTGGAGACGAAGATGGTCTCGAAGCCGAGCCGGCCCGCGACGCGCAGAACTTCGTCGCGGACGGGGCAGGCATCGGCGTCGACCAGGAAGCGCGGTTCTGTGATCACCTGGCAGCAGTAGCGGGCGGCAGCTCCACGGCATAGGTCTCAAGCGCCGGCACGGCGCGGATCATGCGGCGGTCTGCCAGGAAGCGGGCCATGCGCTCATAGCGGTTGCGGTCCAGCGCGCCGGGGCTCAGCGAGAAGCGGTTGGCGGTGCTGGCGAAGGCGCGGCGGTTCAGCTCATTGTCCAGCTCGCGTCGCGGGCCGGCGATGAACATGCGCCAGGATTCCTCCTGGTTGTTCACCAGGAAGTGGGTCGCGGCCTCCGTTGCATCGATGAAGCGGCGCAGCACGGCATCCTGGGCGCGGTCGCGATGGGCGATGTAGATCAGCTCGTCATAGGCCGGGATGCCGTATTGCTCGGGGAAGAAGGCGCGGCCGGGGCGGTTTTCCAGGTCGAGCTGATGCAGCTCGAAATTCCGGAAGCCGCCGAGAATGGCATCCACCTGGCCCGACATCAGGGCGGAGGAAAGGCCGAAATTCACGTTGATGAGGCGGACATCGGAAACCGCCAGGCCGACGCTTTCCAGCATCGCGCCCATCGTCACCTCCTCGAACCCCGCGACGGAATAGCCCACGCGCTTGCCGCGCAGATCGGCCAGCGTGCGCACCGGCCCGTCCCGCAGCACGGTGAGGGTCGACAGCGGCGTGGCGACGAGCGTGCCCACGCGCACCAGCGGCAGGCCCTGGTCCACCGCCAGATGCAGGTTGCGCTGGTAGTAGACGCCGATATCGGCGCGCCGCGCCCCGACCAGCCGTGGCGGGTCGTTCGGATCGGCCGGGGCGATGATCCGCACCTCCAGCCCCGCCCTTTCGAAATCGCCGCGTTCCTGGGCGATGATGATGGGCGCGTGGTCCGGATTGATGAACCAGTCCAGCAGCACCGTCAGCGGCTGGCGCGCCGGCTGAGCGTGCAGGGGTGTGGCGAACAGCAGCAAAGCGAGCGCCGCGAGGATGCGCGTCATGTCGTGACCTTTTCGGTGAGAAGGGAATCGGGCTGCCAGGGAATGGCCCGCCGCAGCAGCCAGTCGGTGACGAACCACAGGGACAGCGCCATCAGCGCCAGCACGAACAGGGCGGCGAACATCACATCGGTCTGGCTTCGCCCATTGGCGTGCAGCATCAGGTAGCCGAGGCCGGCGGAGGCCCCGACCCATTCGCCGACCACCGCGCCGATCGGCGCGACGGCCGCCGCCACCCGCAATCCGGAGGCCAGCGAGGGCAGCGCCGCCGGCACCCGCACCCGCCACAGCACCGCCAGCCGCCCGGTGCCCATGGTGGCGGCGAGGTCGAGCATCCCCGGCTCCGTCCGCCGCAGCCCGTCATAGAAGGCGGTGGCGACGGGGAAGAAGATGATGATGGTGGCCATCGCCACCTTGCTGGCCATGCCGAAGCCCAGCCAGAGCGTCAGCAGCGGCGCGATGGCGAAGACCGGCACCGCCTGGCTGATCAGCAGCAGCGGCAGCAGCCAGCGCCGCCCCTCCCGCCAGGCCACCAGCAGCAGCGCCGTGGCGCAGCCGAGCAGGGCGCCGAGCACGAGACCCAGCAGGATCTCGGTGCCGGTGATCAGCGCATGTTCGAAAATGCTGTCCCATCGGGCGACCAGGGCCAAGGCGACGCGGGACGGAGCCGGCAGCAGGAAGGGCGGCACCTCCGTCAGCCAGACGAAACCCTGCCAGAGCAGCACCAGGCCGAAGGCGGCGAGGAAGCCGCGGATCATGCGACGGCCTCCGAAAGGCGTTCGAGCAGCGCGGCCTGGGCCGCCAGCAGCGCCGGGTCGCCGGCCGGGCGCGGCGGAGCGCCGGCTGGTACCGGCACCGCGACCGGCAGGGCAGGGCTGCCCGACAGCACAAAAATCTGGTCGGCGAGGCGCAGCGCCTCCAGCGGGTCATGCGTCACCAGCAGCACGGTGCGGCCGGCCAGCAGCCGGGCGGCGAGGGACTGCATGCGGTGGCGCGTCGGTGCGTCGACGGCGCTGAAGGGCTCGTCCATCAGCACCAGCGGGCGGTCTTCCATCAGCGTGCGGGCCAGCGCCACGCGCTGGCGCATGCCACCGGAAAGCTGCGCCGGACGCTTTAGGGAATCGGCGGGCGCCAGTCCGACCTCGGCCAGCATGGCCCGTGCCCGGGCCAGGTCGGGCGCCTCGCCCCGCAGATGCGCGCCGAGGGTGATATTGCCGAGCACGTCGCGCCAGGGCGCCAGCAGATCCTGCTGCGCCATATAGGCGATGCGGCCGGGCAGGGGGGCACCATCGGTGGCGGTGACGCGGCCGCCTGCCGGCACCGGCAGCAGCCCCGCGACCAGCCGCAGCAAGGTGGACTTGCCGGAGCCTGACGGCCCCAGCAGCGCCGTGATCCGCCCCGCCGCCACGGCGAGATCGAGCGCCCCCAGCACAGGCAGCCCCCCCAAGGAGAGGCCCTGCTGCAGCACAATACGGAATCCGGGTGAATCGAGGCCTTGCACGACACCGTTCCCTTCGCCGGCATGACCCGGATCAGGTTCGTGGGGTCGCGGGGACTGTCCCGCCTCTCAGCCCCCTATGGGCTCCCCCCGATGACAGGACCTGTATGCGATGGGCGGGCGCCCAGGGCAAGAGGGGTGCCGCAGGCCCGATCTCGTCCCCGCCGCCCGCATCTGTAGCCTGCGGAACATTAGTAAGCTTGACCTACAAGCATCTGATTTACAAAGAAAAAATTTGACGACACGGATCGCGGACAGTAGATCGGCGCCATGACCCCCGCCGCCATCACCATCCTCGCCTTGGGCATGTCCGTGGATGCCTTCGCCGCCGCGCTCAGCCGTGGCGCGACCGGCCGGCGCGTGCGGGTGGGGGAGGCGCTGCGCACCGGCGCGGTCTTCGGCGCGGTGGAAATGGCGACCCCGGTGATCGGCTGGTCGGCCGGCCTGCTCGCCGCCGGCCGCATCGCCGAGTTCGACCATTGGGTGGCCTTCGTGCTGCTCGGCCTGGTGGGCGGCCACATCCTGCTCAGCGCGCTGCGGCGCGCGCCAGATGCGCCGGCGCCGGCACGCTCCGGCTGGATGCTGCTGGCCCTGGCCTTCGGGACCAGCATCGATGCCATGGCGGTCGGCGTGTCGCTCGCGGTGCTGGATGTGAATATCTGGCTGGTCGCACCGGCCATCGGGCTGGCGACCTTCATCATGGCGACGGGCGGCATGCTGACCGGCCGGCTGCTGTCCAGCCGCATCGGCCGGGCGGCGGAACTGGTGGCGGGGGTGGCGCTGATCGGCCTCGGCACCTCCATCCTGTTCCAGCATCTGTTCCCGCATCTGGGCGGCTGACCGAAACCGCCCCATCTTGGGCGGGATGCACCCCGCTTTCCCCCTGCTCATCGGCTCCGAGATCTATCGCGGCTCCAGCTACGGGCCGAAGCACCCACTGGCGATTCCGCGTGTCTCCACCACGCTGGACCTGATCCATGCCATGGGCTGGGTGGCGCCGGAGCAGTATCGCGACAGCCCGCGCGCCACGCCGAAGGAACTGCTGCGCTTCCACACGCCGGACTATATCGCGGCGCTGATGGCGGCCGAGGCGACGCAGCAGGTGGACCCCGTTCACCGTGAACGCCACAGGATCGGCGCGGATGGCAATCCGGTGTACCGGGAAATCTTCTCCCGCCCCGCCACCAGTGCCGGCGGGGTGATGCTGGCGGCGGAGCTGACGCGGGATGGCGGGGTGGTGCATGTGCCGGGCGGCGGCACGCATCACGGCCAGCCGGACCGGGCCAGCGGCTTCTGCTACGTCAACGACGCGGCGCTGGGCCTGTATCGCTGGCTCGACCTGGGCCTGACCAATATCCTCTACCTCGATATCGACGCGCATCACGGCGACGGGGTGGAGCAGGCTTTTGTCAGCGATCCCCGGGTCTTCACCGTCTCGGTGCATGAGGCCGGGCGTTGGCCCAATACCGGGCCGGCGGAAAACCGCGCCGGCGGCCATGCCCGCAACCTGCCGGTGCCCGAGCAGTTCAACGACAGCGAGATGGATTTTTTGCTCCGCCACGCCATCCTGCCCATCGTCCGCCAGCGCCGGCCGCAGGCGGTGATGCTGCAATGTGGCGCGGATGCGATCCTGGAAGACCCGCTGTCGCGCCTGGCTTTGACCAATGCCGCGCATCGCGGCGTGGTGGCGGCGCTGATGGGGCTGGCGCCAAGGCTGATCGTGCTGGGTGGCGGCGGCTACAATCCCTGGTCCGTGGCGCGCTGCTGGGCCGGGGTCTGGGCGACGCTGAACCGGCGGCCCATCCCGCCCCGCATCCCGCCGGCCGCCGAGGCCGTGCTGCGCGGCCTGGCCTGGACCCGCGCCGCCGGGCGCAACCCGCCTGAGCACTGGTTCACCTCCATCGCCGATTCGCCGCGCCCCGGACCCGTGCGGCCTGAAATCCGCGCCTTGGCGGCGATGACGCTGGCGGAGCTGCCCGAGCCGCCTGCCGCCGAACCGTCTCCCGCCCAACCGTCTCCCGCCGGGGCGGAAACCGATGCTAGGATCGTCGCATGATCAAACGCCGCCCCCTGATTGCCTCCCTCGGCCTGTTCGCGGCCGGCCACGCCATGGCCCAGCCCGGCGTGGACCAGCCCCAGCCGAAGCTGCCGACCGAGCCGCTGGTCATCGTCACCCGCGACGGCACCCGCCATACCTTCCAGGTGGAGATGGCGGTCAGCCCCGACCATCAGATGATCGGCCTCATGTTCCGCCCCAGCGTCGGCGCGGATGAGGGCATGCTGTTCGACTGGGGCGCGCCGCGCGAAAGCAGCATGTGGATGCGCAACACCATCTCCTCGCTGGACATGGTCTTCATCGCCGCCGATGGCCGCATCCACCGCATCGCCGAACGCACCGTGCCCTACAGCCTGACCCCGGTGGACAGCCGCGGCCCGGTGCGCGCCACGCTGGAACTCCAGGCTGGCATCACCGAAAAGCTGGACATCCGTGTCGGCGACCGCGCCCTGCACCGCATCTTCGGCAATGCGCCCTGACGCTTGCGAGCATACCTTGCGAGCATGTCTTGCCGTGGGGCGGCCGCGCCCGTAGGTATCCGCCATTCGGGGTGTGGCGCAGCCTGGTAGCGCGCCTGTTTTGGGTACAGGAGGTCCTCGGTTCGATTCCGGGCACCCCGATCCTCCAGCCCTCGCTCCGCTTCCTTGACAGCCATGCGCCCGTCGCGCTCTATCCGCCCCGCAGAGACGCGTCCGGCATTTGGGGCGTCCGTTGAGGATGCCCGCGCAAATTCCCTCCATGGTCAAACACAAGTCCGGCGGCTGGCTCGAATCCATCAAGACGGTGGTCTATGCGGGGCTGATCGCCATCGGCATTCGCACGGTGGCCTTCGAACCCTTCAACATCCCGTCCGGCAGCATGATCCCCACCTTGCTGGTGGGCGATTACCTGTTCGTCTCGAAATATTCCTACGGCTATTCGCGGCATTCGATGCCGTTCAGCCCGAACCTGTTCGAGGGGCGCATCTTCGGCAGCCTGCCCGCCCGCGGCGACGTGGCCGTGTTCAAGCTGCCGCGCGACAACTCGACCGACTACATCAAGCGCATCATCGGCCTGCCCGGCGACCGCATCCAGGTCCGGGCCGGCGTTTTGTATGTGAACGGCCAGTCCGTGCGGCGGGAGCTGATCGGCCCCTATACCGTGGATGGCGACGGCCCCCGCCTGGTGGTGCGCGAATACCGCGAAATCCTGCCGCCGCAGCCGGGGGTGGAGGCACACGCCCACTACATCCTGGAAATGTCGGACGACCAGCCCTTCGACAATACCGAGGAATACCGGGTTCCGGCCGGCCATGTCTTCGCCATGGGCGACAACCGCGACAACAGCCTGGACAGCCGGGCCCAGAATGCGGTGGGGTTCATCCCTGTCGAGAATCTGGTGGGCCGCGCGGAGTTCATCTTCTTCTCCGTCGATGGCTCCGCCCGCTGGTGGGAGGTCTGGGCCTGGCCAATGGCAATCCGCTGGAGTCGCCTGCTCAGCGCGGTACGGTGACCACGCCGGACGAACTGCGCCCCGATCCGAGCCGCATCGAGCGCACGCAGCGCCGCAAGGACCGGAACCAGGCGCGGCGTGAGGCGGAGGCGGTGACCACCCGCGCCGTGCATGACGCGGCACTGGGCGATTTCGCCGCCACCCTGCCACATCGCTTTCAGCGCCCGGAATTGCTGGTGGAGGCGCTGACCCACCGCTCCGCCGCCAATCCGCAGCAGCAGCAACTCGACAGCAATGAGCGGCTGGAATTCCTCGGCGACCGGGTGCTGGCGCTGGTCATGGCCGAATGGCTGGCCGAGCGCTTTCCGCGGGAACGCGAAGGGGCGCTGGGCAAGCGCCTCGGCGCCCTGGTCTCGGCCGACACGCTGGGCAAGGTTGCGGAGCGCATGGACCTCGGCGCCGCGCTGCGGGTGCCGCCCGGGGAGCAGCGCGCCGGCGTGATGGCCCGGCAATCCGTGCTGGCCGATGCGCTGGAGGCGCTGCTGGGCGCGCTCTATGTCGATGGCGGGCTGGACCCGGCGCGGCTGCTGATCCGGCGGGAATGGGAGAGCTTCCTGGAAGCCTCCTCCCGCCCGCCCTCCTCGCCGAAAAGCCGGCTGCAGGAATGGACATTGGGGCGGGCGCTGGGCCTGCCCGACTATATCCTCGTCGCCACCACCGGCCCCTCCCACAGCCCCGTCTTCCGGGTGCGAGTCGTGGCGGCGGGGCAGGAGGCGGAGGCAACGGGCGACAACAAGAGGGCCGCCGAGCAGGCGGCCGCGGAGAAGCTGTTGACGATCCTGGGTGCGGCATGAGCGAGACGGAAACCCCCGTGGCTGTGGAGGGTCCGCGCCGCTGCGGGCTGGTGGCGATCGTGGGCGCGCCGAATGCGGGCAAGTCGACGCTGGTGAATGCGCTGACCGGCACCAAGGTCACCATCGTCTCGCCGAAGCCGCAGACCACGCGCTTTCGCATCCGCGCGGTGGTCATGCAGGGCCTGGCGCAGATCGTGCTGGTGGACACGCCCGGCATCTTCGCCCCGCGTCGGCGGCTGGATCGCGCCATGGTCGCGGCCGCCTGGGGCGGTGCGCAGGATGCCGACCTGGCGGTGCTGATCGTCGATGCCCGGGCCGGGTTGACCGATGCGGTGCGGGAGATCGCGGAGAAGCTGAAGCAGAGCAAGCGGCCCACCATGCTGCTGCTGAACAAGGCGGATCTGGTGGAGGCACCGCGGCTGCTGCCCCTGGCCCAGGCGCTGAACGAGATCCTGGACTTCCAGGAGACCTTCATGGTCTCCGCGCTGAAGGGCAGGGGCCTCGACCGGGTGCTGGAGGTGCTGGCCCGCAACCTGCCCGAAGGCCCCTGGCTGTTCCCGGAGGACGACCTTTCCGACCTGCCGCAGCGCATGCTGGCCGCCGAGATCGTGCGCGAACAGGTGCTGCGCCAGACGCATGAGGAAGTGCCCCACCATGCGACGGTGGAGACGGAAAGCTGGGCGGAGCGCAAGGACGGCAGCGCCCGGATCGACGTGACCATCTACGTCACGCGGTCCACCCAGAAGGCGATCCTGATCGGCGATGGCGGGGCCAAGATCAAGTCGATCGGCCAGTCGGCGCGGCGGGAGCTGGAGGCGCTGCTGGAACGGCGCATCCATCTTTTTGTGAATGTGAAGGAACGCGCGGGCTGGGATGAGGAGCGCGGGCGGATCAGGGCCTTGGGCCTGGAAGATCAGGGCTGAGGGGTAGCGGCGGGGGCCTGATGCTCCCGCCAATGCGCCCGCAGGTCCATCACCACCTTCGCCACCACCAGCATCGCCAGGGCGATGGTCGCGTCATTGGCCGCCATGGCGATGACGCCGCCGAAGATGATGACGAGGTGCAGCAGCACCACCCTTCCATAGGGCTGCATCATCAGCGCCTTGGGCTCCACCCGCCGCCACTCGCCCTCGCCCAGGAAATTCAGGGCGAAGGACAGGGCATGGCTGGCGACCAGCCCCAGCACCGGCCAGAGCAGCCCGCCAGGATGCAACAGCACCTGCACAGCGCCCCCAAGTTCCATGCCGCCGGACAGCAGCATCACCAGGAAGGTGCCATGCACGAAGGTGAAAATCCCAAAATGCACGGTGAAGAAGGGCATCAGGAACAGCATCTGCATCTCCCGCCGCAGCACCAGCACCGTGCCCATGCGCAGAAGCTGGAACAGGCCGATGACGACATTCTCGGCCCAGAACAGCAGCATCAACTCGTAGCTCGACCAGTAGCCCAGCAGCGCGCCGGCCAGCGGGATCAGGTTGGCGAGGACCAGGGCGGCGGAGGAGGCGAGCAATGGCGTCTTCAGCGCGGCGAACATCGCCATCCCCTCCCGGCTTCCCAGCGGGCCTGCGAACGCCCACCTTGCCCGGTGTGAGCATCGAATGGACCGCCCCCGCCATCATCCTCGACGTGCGCCCGCATGGCGAGGGCGGCGCCATCGCCACCCTTCTGACCGAGGAACACGGCCGCCATGCCGGCCTTGCCAAGGGCGGGACCTCCCGCGGCCAGGCGGCGCTGTGGCAGCCGGGCAATCTGGTGGAGGCGCGCTGGGTGGCGCGGCTGCCGGAGCAACTCGGCGCGCTGAGCGCGGAGCTGGTGCACCCCGCCGCCGCCTTGGCCATGGAGGACCCGTTGGCCTTGGCCGCGCTGCGCTCCGCCTGTGCCGTGGCTGAATCGGCGCTGCCGGAGCGGGAGGCGCATCCGCGCATCTTCCACGGCCTGGTCGCCTTCATCGCCACCCTGGCGCGCGGCACGGAACTGGCGCTGCCGGACCTGGTGCGGTGGGAGGCCGATCTGCTGGCCGATCTCGGCTATGGGCTGGATTTTTCCGCATGCGCGGTGACCGGCGGGCATGACGACCTGAATTTCGTCTCGCCGCGCTCCGGCCGGGCGGTGTCGGAAGGGGCGGCGGGGGAGTGGCGCGACCGGCTGCTGCCACTGCCGGCCTTCCTGCTCGGCCAGGGGCCGTCCGGGCCGTTGGACTGGGCGGCGGGGCTGCGGCTGACCGGGCATTTCCTGGCCCGTGACGTCTTCGGCGTGCAGCATCGGGGCCTGCCCGCGGCGCGCGACCTGCTGGTGGACAGGGTGGTGGCCCTGGCCTAGGGCCTGTGGACAGTTGGGGCCGGGATGCGGCCGGCGAGGGATTTTTCGTGCTGGGAAGGAAGACAGCGGAGCCGATGGCTATCCATCGGCGAGCATGGCTGACGCACCCAGCGCGGAAAAGCACCGCCGGACGCGCCCGCAACCCAACTGTCCACAGGTCCTCGCCGGCTCGCTTTCCCGTCAATCGAGGCGTGTCCCGATGCGCCTCAGATCGCGCGACCAGATGATGAAACGTGGCTGTGCGAGAACCCGCGTCATCGGCACGAAGCCGAAGGACCGCATGGCGCGCGAATCCAGGCTGTTGTCGCGGTTATCCCCCAGGACGAAGAGCTGCCCCTCCGGCACCCGGTATTCGGGCGTGTTGTCGAAGGGCTGCCCGTCATCCTGCTCCAGCACGTCGAAGGTCACATCATCCTGGTCCGGCAGCGTCTCGCGGTAGCGTTGCATCACGCCGGGCATGCGGGGCTCGTCGACCTCATGGCTGCCGATGAACTCGCGCGAAACCGGCTGGCTGTTCAGGTAAAGGCGGCCCTCGCGCAACTGGACGCGGTCGCCGGGCAGGCCGATGACACGCTTGACCCAGTCGGAACTGTCCGCGTCGCTGCGCCGGAAGATGATGATCTCGCCACGGCGGAACAATTTCGGCACCGGGTCCTGGATCCTGCCGGCGAAGAAGATGTCGCCGATCACCAAGGCGGGGGCCATGGAATTCGAGGCGATGCTGAACATCTCGGCCCGGGCGGCCATGGGCCAGGCGCCCATCGTCAACCCGATCAAGAGACCCAGCCAGAGGGGCAGGGCGCGGCCCGCGGCGGCATCCGGCATGTGATCTCCACGGCTTTCCATCGTATACCGCAATGAAGCATGGAGGCGCGTTGGACGCCATCGCCGATCCAGCCGGGATGGCGGCGGAGTCCTCTCGCGGAAAGCCCCTCAACAGGGAGGGTCGGCTGGGGTAGAAGGGGCGTTGGACCGGAACGAAGCGCGAATCACCACCCATGCCGGATGACATCAAGGCCCCACCACCGGGCTCCCCCGACAATGGCGGCAATATGCGCGAGACCGGGCTGGCCGCGGCCCTGTCCGAGCGCTACCTCGCCTACGCCCTGTCCACCATCGTCAGCCGATCGCTGCCGGATGTGCGGGATGGGTTGAAGCCGGTGCATCGGCGGCTGCTCTACGCCATGCACCAGCTCAAGCTGGACCCCGCCGCCGGCTTCAAGAAATGCGCCCGCATCGTCGGCGACGTGATGGGCAAGTACCATCCGCATGGCGACAGCAGCATCTATGAGGCCCTGGTCCGCCAGGCGCAGGACTTCGCGGCGCGCTATCCGCTGGTCGAGGGCCAGGGCAATTTCGGCAATATCGACGGCGATAACGCCGCGGCCATGCGCTACACCGAAGCGCGGCTGACCGATGTCGCCCAGGCGCTGCTCGATGGCATCGAGGAGAATGCCGTCGATTTCCGCGCCACCTATGATGGCGAGGAAAAGGAACCGCTGGTGCTGGCGGCGGCCTTTCCGAACCTGCTGGCCAATGGCGCGGCGGGCATCGCGGTCGGCATGGCCACCTCCATCCCGCCGCATAATGCGGGCGAGCTTTGTGCCGCCGCCCTGGTGCTGATCGAGAACCGGGAGGCCGGCATCGACGCCCTGCTGGCCCATGTGCAGGGACCGGACTTCCCCACCGGCGGCCTGCTGGTGGAAAGCCGTGAATCGATGCGGGAGGCCTATGCCACCGGCCGCGGCGGCTTCCGGCTTCGGGCGCAGTGGACCGAGGAGAAGCTGAAGAACGGCACCTGGCACATCGTCGTCCACGAAATCCCCTACCAGGTCCAGAAGTCCCGCCTGATCGAGCAGATCGCGGCGCTGATGGAGGAGAAGAAGCTGCCGCTGCTGGGCGATGTGCGGGATGAAAGCACCGACAAGGTGCGGCTGGTGCTGGAGCCGAAGACGCGGGCGGTGGACCCCCGGCTGCTGATGGAGACGCTGTTCCGCAACACCCAGCTCGAAACCCGCTTCCCGCTCAACATGAACGTGCTGGACGCCGAGCGCACGCCCCGGGTGATGGGGCTGCGGGAGGTGCTGCTGTGCTGGCTGGACCACCGCCATGTGGTGCTGGTGCGCCGCGCCGAGCACCGGCTGGCGGCCATCGCACGGCGGCTGGAAATCCTCGCGGGCTATCTGATCGTCTACCTCAACCTGGATGAGGTGATCCGGATCGTGCGGGAGGAGGACAAGCCGAAGGAGGCGCTGATGGCCACCTTCAGCCTGACCGAGACCCAGGCCAATGCCATCCTCGACATGCGCCTGCGGGCGCTGCGCAAGCTCGAGGAAATGGAAATCCGCAAGGAGCACAACAAGCTCAGCAAGGAACAGTCCCGGCTCCAGGGCCTGCTGGGCAGCGAGGCCAAGCGCTGGGCGGCGATCGCCGATGAGGTGCGGGAGACGCGGCGGCGCTTCGGCGAGGAGACGGAGCTGGGCCGCCGCCGCACCATCCCCGGCACGGTCGAAGCCAGCGGCCCGGTGGACGAGACCGCCTTCATCGAGCGGGAGCCGATCACCGTCATTCTGTCCGAAAAGGGCTGGATCCGGGCGCAGAAGGGCCATCTGGGCGCGGATGCGGAGCTGCGCTTCAAGGAAGGCGACAGCCTGAAACAGGCCATCCATGCGGAGACCACCGACCGCATCGTGGTGCTGGCGACCAATGGCAAGGCCTATACCGTGAAGGCGGATTCCCTGCCGCGCGGCCGGGGCGATGGCCAGCCGGTGCGGCTGCTGCTCGACCTCGGCAATGGCGACGATGTGGTGACGCTGTTCATCCATCGCGACGGCCGCCGCTTCCTGGTCGCCGCCACGGACGGCAAGGGCTTCGTGGTGAAGGGCGAGGAACTGCTGGCGGAAAAGCGCACCGGCAAGCAGGTGCTGGTGATGGACACCGCCATGGAGGCGCTGCTCTGCATCCCGGCGGAGGGCGACAGCGTGGCGACCATCGGCAGCAACAACCGCCTGCTGGTCTTCCCCCTGTCGCAGGTGCCGGAGATGACGCGGGGCCGTGGCGTGCAGCTGATGCAGCTGCGCGACGGCGCCACCCTGCAGGACGCCAAGGTGTTCACGGCGAAGGAGGGTCTCTCCTGGCGCTATGGCGGCGGGGTGAAGGTGGAGACCGACCTGCGCACCTGGTCCGGCCAGCGCGCCGGCGCCGGCAAGATGCCGCCGGACCGTTTTCCGAAGAGCCGCAAGTTCGGGGTTTGATTCCGAACTCGACATGAAACGGCGCGCCATGCTGTGCTTCTCCGGCCGGGGAGGACAGCATGGCCAGGAAGCCAAAAGAGGCCGCCAAGGGTGGCTCGACCATCATCCATTTCGCCACCAACCGCGCCCGCATGGATGCGGCCTTCGGCATGGATGCGAAGGAGGGCGCGCCGTCCCAGCTATGGCTGGGGCGCGTGGACGTCGAATGGCTCGGCAAGCCGGATGAGACGGAGGCGAGGCGCGTCCCCCTGCGACCGCCGGAGATCGCCGGGCTGGATGACTTCGATGATCCGGCCGGCGGGGATTGTGCGCAGGTGCTGGATGACTGGCTGTCCAGCGCCGTGGCGGCCAAGGCCTTGCCGCTGCTCTTCATCCACGGCTTTTCCAACAGCTTCGAATCCGCCGTCACGCGCGCCGCGCAGCTTCAGGAATTCTACGGCGGGGTCGGGCTGCGCCTGGCGCCGCTGGTGTTTTCCTGGCCCTCGGACGGCAAGGTCATCGCGACGGATTCGGGCGGTTTCATCGCGGGCGCGATCGAGCAGTACAAGCGGGACCAGAAGGATGCCGCCGCCTCCGGCCCGGCGCTCGCGAGGCTGCTGGCGCAGATCCGCAATGCGCGGGACCGCACGCCCGACAAGGGCGCGCGCCCTGCCTTGCTGGCGCATTCCATGGGCAATCACGCCTTGGCCTATGGGCTGCTGTCCCTCGCCAATGGCCTGATGACCAAACAGATGCACGGGCTGTTCGGCCATGCCGTGATGGCCTCGGCGGATGTCAATTCCAACGCCTTCGCGCCCGGCATGTCACTCCGCATGCTGGCCGAGCTGGCGGATAACGTGACGGTCGCGATCAGCCGCGACACCACGCTGAGCCGGGCCAGCCGCATCGCCAATGACGGCAGCCGCAGGCTCGGCCATTTCGGTCCGGAGGATCTCAGCGTGCTTTCGGACAATATCCTGGTGCTGGACTACTGGCCGGGACTGTCGTGGAACACGCCGGGGCAGGTGCTGCCGACCGGCGGTTCCACCTATGACCTGGTCCAGCACCAATGGTACCGCAATGATGCCGGGGCGCGGGCCGATCTTGTGGTGGCCCTGGCCGGTGGCAAGGCGCCGCGCCGCAAGATGCTCGCCACGGCGGATCAGGCCGCTTGGACCTTCGATGGTCCGATACGCCGACACGCCTATCTGGAATAGGGGCCTGACAGTCGCAGGGGAGCATGCCGGTCCAGGCCGGCGCTTCACCCCGTGATGGTCAGCTTTTCCTCGGGCGCGAGCGCCTCGCTATGGCCCTGGTGCTCGCTCAGCACGCGCCAGACGCCGCCCGCCAGGGTCTCGCTCGGCCGGAAGCGGGCCTTGTAGGCCATCTTGGCGCTCTGCGGCACCCAATAGCCGAGATAGACATAGGGCAGGCCCAACGCCCGGGCGCGGGCCACCAGCCACAGCACGATATAGGTGCCCAGGCTGCGGCGCCCCGGCTCCGCCTCATAGAAGGAATAGACGGCGGACAGTCCGTCGGAGAGCCAGTCGGTCAGGCAGGCGGCGACAAGCCGGCCGGTCGGGTCGCGGAATTCGACCACGCCGGTGGTGATCGGCGTGTCCTCCACCATGGCGCGGTAGTCGTAGAAGCCCATCGCCGCCATGTCGCCATCGCCGTGGCGCGCGCCCTGGTAGCGCTGGAACAGGCTGAACTGCTCGGCGCTCGCCCGTGCCGGAAGCTCCGCCGCCGTCAGGTCGGCGTTCTGGCGGAAGACGCGGCGCTGGGTGCGATCCGGCAGGAAGGCGCCGGCGACGATGCGAATCGGGATGCAGGCGCGGCAGCCCGGGCAGACCGGCGAATAGGCGATGTTGTGGCTGCGGCGGAAGCCGGCGCGGGACAGCCGGTCATGCAGCGGCTCCGCTTCCGCGCCCGACAGCTCGGTCACGATCTTCCGTTCCGTCCGCCCGGCCAGATAGGGGCAGGGTAGCGGCGCGGTCGTGTAGAAGAATTGCGGACGGCGTGCGGGGCGATGGAGCATCTGATTGCAGGAGAGTGTCGGCTTTCGCCGGCCGCAAATCAACCATCCTCGGCGGCGAGACCCCGGGGATTGCGCGCCTTTTCCAGATAGGCGCTGCGCACCACCAGCGTGTCCGAGAACAGGTCATGCAGGGTGCGGTGGCGGGAGGAGAACAGCGCCGCCAGAAGCGGCACGCCGCCGGCCATCCAGGACAGGGCGTAGAGCGTGGTGGCGGTGAAGGCCTGGCCCAGGCTCGGCGCCGCGCCATCCACCTCCGACCGCACCGCCAGACCCATCACCGCCTGTCCCGGCGTGGCCGAGAGCGGTGAGGCGATGGACAGCGTGCCATACAGAATCGGCAGCATCAGCGCCCAGGGCAGCAGCAGCAGACCCCCGGCAAACCCCAGCGTCAGCATGGCGAGCAGCGCGGCGCCGCCCCAGACCAGCCAGGACAGCACCAGCAGCAGCGTCGCATCGATCACCCAGGCGGTGATCCGGCGCCCCTGTACGCCATCGAAGGGATCCGGGGATTGGGACAAGGGACTGCTCCGGCGCGGTTCATGGGCTGAGGCGTATCGAACCGGACTCGACCTCCGGCTGCCTTCCCAGACGCACAACGTCACCGGACTGCCATGGTTGCAGCAGCGATGCGAAATTATCAGACATCGGATGACCGGACTGTCCGGTGGCGATGATCACCAGCAGCCCATCCGCATTCGCCAGATCCGCCACCATGCGCAGCCCCGCCCCATGCAGATGGGCGAAGGGATTGGCACCACCCTCCCGCATGCCGCCGCGGGAGAGGGTCTCGTTGTCGCCGCCGGTCGGCACCTCCAGCCGCGTCAGCCGGCCCAGCAGGGGGACGAAGCGCAGCAGCGGGTGTTCGAAGGCGGCGACATGGGCGCTGCCCCAGCGCCAGGCGGCGGGGTCGCTGCCCTGCGCCGAGTCCAACTCCGCCACCGCCTCGCCCAGCGCGCGCGCCAGCAGCGGGCCGCAGCCTTCCGAACCGCACCAGGCGTTGCCCCGGGCCTGGTCGAGCAACAGCCGGGCCAGGAATTCCGGACCGGCCGCCGTGCCCTCCGGCGCGCCGCCTTGCTGCAGCACCAATTGGCGAAAACGACGCAGCCAGGCGTGGTGGATCAGCGGCTGCGGCGCATCGGCGCGCATGCCGCCGTCCCAATCCGCCAGCAGCGCATGCGCCCGGGTGGCGAGGCCCGCGGGCGGCGTCACCGCGCGCAGCACCGGCAGCACTTCGCGCGCGAGCAGGGACACGACGTCGTTCTGCATGGCCGCGAAGCCGGCGGCATCATGGCGCGGGCGCGCGGCCAGCAATTCGCGGATGCGGCGCAGGCGCCAGTCGCCATACCAGTCGCGGCCGAGGAAGACCGGGTGCTCCGCCGGGGCCGGGCGGGAATTGGCATTGGCGATCTGCCCCGATTCCGGGTCCTCGACATGCGCCATGGCGTCGAAGGGCACGAAGCCCTGCCAGTCCATGCCGCCATCCCAGCCCCGCGCCGGCAGGCTGCCATCGCCGCTGGCGCGGATCGGCGTGCGGCCGACCAGGTATTGCGCGATCCGCCCGGCGGCATCGGCCACCAGCAGGGTCTGCGGCGGGCTGCTGAACAGGGCCGCGGCGCCCCGCGCCTCGGCGACCGAGGTGGCGCGGTTCAGCCGCATGAGCGAGGTGGCGGCGGTGTCCTCCGGCGCGAGGTTCGCCATGGCGACGGCCAGCACATGGCCCTGCGGTGCCTCCGCCGGGTCGAGGTCGGAAATCACCGGGCCGTGCCGCGTCTCCCGAACCCGCAGCACCTCCGCCTCCTCCTGCCCACGCACCGCGATGCGCTCCTCACGCAGGGTGAAGGGGCGGGGGCCGTCGGGGGTGAGATAGGCGTCGGGGCCGGCCAGGCGTTCGACGAAGACGTCCTGCGTGTCCGAATGGGTGGTGGTGAAGCCCCAGGCGAGGGACTGGTTGCGGCCGATGACGATGCCCGGCACGCCCGGCGCGGTGGCGCCGGCGCGGAACTGGCCATCGGGCAGCTCGATCCGCGCCAGGTACCAGAGGATGGGCGCGTTGAAGCCGAGATGCGGGTCGTTCGCCAGCAACGGCGCGCCGCTGGCGCTGCGCCCCGGCGCCACGGCCCAGGCGTTGGAGGCCGAGCTGGGCAGGGGCGCGTCCTGCCCGAAGACGGGGATCGCGGCCAGGATGCGGTCCAGGTTCAGCCCCTGCGGCAGGCCAGCAAGGTCGGAGCGGCCCGGGCTGGCGTCGCGTGGCCAGAGGTCCTCGACCTTGTCCGCCGGCAGCGCCGCTTCCAGCCGCGCCCGCTCCAGCTCCCGCCGCCAATTGCCGGAGAGCCACAGGCCCATGACCTTGCCCCAGAGCAGGGAATGGGCGGGCCGCCAGGGCTCGGGCTCCCCCATCACCAGAAATTCCGGGGCGGCGAGGCGGCCACGAATGGCGATCAGCGCATTCACCCCCTCGGCATAGGCTTCCAGCACGGCGCGGGTGTCGGGATCGAGCGCCGCGAAATCCGCCTCCGCGCGCTGCATCAGGCCGAGGGTGCGGGAGAAGCGGTCGAGGCGGAGCGCGGAGGCACCGCCGATCTCGGCCAGCCGACCGGCGGCGCTGCGGCGCATCGCCTCCATCTGGAACATGCGGTCCCGCGCATGCAGGTAGCCCAGCGCCCGGGCCGCATCCTGTTCATTCTCCGCGCGGATGCGCGGGATGCCGTGGCTGTCGAGGCTGATGGCGACCGGCGCGGACAGGCCCTGCAGGGTCTGCTCCTCCCGGATATCGGGCAGGGAGGTGAAGACCAGCGCCGCCGCGAAGGCGACGCCCAGGGCGGCGATCAGGACGCCGAAGGGGATCAGGCGGGCGAGGAAGCCGAGGAGGAAGCGCATGGGCCGCCAGATGGACCGGATGCGGCGGGAAGGGAAGGGTGGCCTTCAGCAAGGGACAGGCCCTCTCTCCCCAACGGGGGGAGAGGGTACTGCCCGATCCTCGGCACGCCCATCCCTCAGCGGCGGGGCGTTCCCATCGCGTCCAAGCGTTCGACGAAGGCGGCGGAGGCGGCGGCGAAGTCCGTGGCGGTGTCGTCCTCCGCCGGCATGCCTGTATCGCCGAGATACCAGGCGCCGCCGGTCTCGGCCTCCTCCTCCGACCGCCGCAGCCAGCCGAGGGTCGCGATCGCGTCGCCACGCCGATGCGAGATGTAGCGGTCGGCCGCGACATCCCGCTTGCGCTGGCGGCCGCCGACCTTCGGCGTGCCATCCTTGGCGGTGAGCTGATGCGGGTGCTGCGTCCCCTCCGGCGGTGACAGGTCGTATTCCGCCGTCAGCCGCGCCGCGAAATCCTTGAGCTGCAGCACCGAGCGCGAGGTCAGGCCGGCCGCCGCGCCTTTGCCGCCGGGCGGCGGGGGGACGGGAAGCGAGTCGAGCAGGCGCTGCGCCTCGGCATGGCGCGCCTTACGCTTCGGGTCGGCCAGCACACGCTCCGCATTGCTGCGGAGCGTCGCCAGCTCGGCCTTGCTCTTGTCGGCCAGGGCGATGGGATGGGTCATCCCATATTCACCATGATCGTCTTCTTATGGGTGAAGTGTTCCAGCATCGCCTCCAGCGAGGCTTCCTTGCCGAGGCCGGAGGACTTCACGCCGCCATAGGACAGGTTGGCCTGCACCACGAGGTTCTGGTTGATCTGCACGAGCCCCGCCTCCAGCCGGTGCGCGAGGTCCAGGCCGATCTTCAGGTTGTTGGTCCAGAGGCTGGCCGCCAGGCCGTATTCGGAATCATTCGCCTCGGCCAGCACCGCCTCCGCATCGTCGAAGGGCTGGATCACGGTGACCGGGCCGAAGATCTCCTCCCGCACCAGCCGGCTCGACCCGTCGAGGCCGGTGAAGATGACCGGGCGGATGAACAGGCCCTTCTTCAGCGCGGGGTCGGCGGGCATGGCGGAACACACCAGGGCCGTCGCGCCCGGCGTCTCGGTGCCCTCGTTGATAAAAGCCTGGACCTTGTCGAACTGGCCCTGGCTGATGATGGTGCCGATGTCGGTCTTCTCATCCAGCGGGTCGCCCATCACCATCTTGTCAACGGCGTCCTTCATCGCACTGACGAAGCGGTCGAAGATCGGGCGTTCGACATAGATGCGGCTGGCCGCCGTGCAGCTCTGCCCCTGGCGGGTGAAGCGCATGGAGGTGATGGCGCCGGAGACGGTCTTGTCGAAGTTGCAATCGGCGAAGACGATCATCGGCGACTTGCCGCCGAGCTCCAGCGTCACCGGAATCAGCTTCTCGGCCGCGGCCTTGGCCACGATCTTGCCGGTCTCCACCGAACCCGTGAAGGTCACCTTGCGGACCAGCGGATGCGCGACAAGCGGCGCGCCGCATTCCGGACCCTGGCCGGAGACCATGTTGAACACGCCCGGCGGCAGGATGCGGTTCATGATCTCGCAGATGCGCAGCACCGCCAGCGGCGCTTCCTCGGCCGACTTCACGACCACGGCATTGCCCGCCACCAGCGCCGGCGCGACCTTCAGCGCCATCAGCAGCATCGGCACGTTCCAGGGGATGATGGCGCCGACCACGCCCAAAGGCTCCCGCACCGTCACCGACAGCACATCGGGGGCGAAGGGCACGCTCTCGCCCTTCAATTCACCGCCAAGCCCGCCGAAGAATTCGAAGACATCGGCCACGACATTGGCCTCGACGCGGCTTTCGGTGCGCAGCGCCTTGCCGGTTTCCAGCGCGATCAGCAGGCCGAGTTCATCCACATGGGTGCGGATGGCGGCGGCGCAGGCATGCACCAGGGCGCCGCGCTTGCGGGCCGGGACCTTGGCCCAGGCCTTCTGGGCCTTTGCGGCGTCCTGCACGGCGACATCCACATCCGCCGCATCGCCCTCCGCCGCGGTGGCCACCTGTTCGCCCGTCGCCGGGTTCACCACGGCAAAGGTCTTGCCGGAGCGTGCCGGCACGTAGCGCCCACCGATGAAATGCACGCCGGACAGGGCCTTCGCCAGGGCGAAGGGGTCGTTGGTCGGCGCCTCGGGCGTCTTGAGGGGCAGGTCGAGCATGGGTTTCCTCCCGCGTGAACACGGCACTATAAGCGGCGACCGCCTCGCGGCGCCTTGGGTGCAAGATGCGGCGCCGGGCGCCGGGCGGCAATGCCGGGACGATCAAGGGAAGGGGCTTCGTTGACCATGGAGAAGGCGCCGAGCGGACCGTTGCGTGGCCTGAGGGTCCTCGACCTGACACGCGTGCTGGCGGGACCGACCTGCACCCAGATGCTGGGCGACCTCGGCGCCGAGGTCATCAAGATCGAGAAGCCCGATTCGGGCGACGACACCCGCGGCTTCGCCCCGCCGGTCTGGCCCGAGACCAAGGAAAGCGCCTATTTCCTCGGGGTCAACCGCAACAAGAAGTCGCTGACGCTCGACATCTCCAAGCCCGAGGGCCAGGCGATCGTCCATCAGCTTCTGGATGGCTGCGACATCCTGGTGGAGAATTTCAAGGTTGGCGCCCTGGCCAAGTACGGGCTGGGTTTCGAGCAGCTCAGCCAGAAATTCCCCGGCCTGATCTACTGCTCCATCACCGGCTTCGGCCAGACCGGCCCCTATGCGCCGCGCCCGGGCTACGATTCGCTGATCCAGGCGATGGGCGGCGTGATGTCCCTGACCGGGGAGCCCGATGGGCTGCCGCAGAAGGTGGGCGTGCCGGTGGCGGACCTCTTCGCCGGCCTCTATGGCTGCATCGGCATCCTGGCGGCGCTGCGCCACCGGGAACGCACCGGCCAGGGCCAGCAGGTCGATATCGGCATGCTGGATACCAGCGTGGCCTGGCTGGCGAACCAGGGCATGAACTACCTGGCGACCAAGGAAAACCCGCCGCGCCTGGGCAACCAGCACCCGAATATCGTGCCCTACCAGGTGTTTCCGACGCGGGACGGCCATATCGTGCTGTCCGTCGGCAATGATCCGACCTTTGTCCGCTTCTGCGAGGTCACCGGCCAGCAGGCGCTGCTCTCCGACGAGCGCTTCGCCACCAACGCGGCCCGCGTCGCCAACCGTGACTTCGTGACGCAGACCCTGACGCCGGTGATGCAGCAGCGCAGCACCGATGAATGGGTGACGGCCCTGGAAGCCGCCAAGATCGGCTGCGGCCCGATCAATACACTCGAGAAGGTGTTTGCGGACCCGCATGTGCAGGCCCGCAAGGTGGTGGTGGAGATGGCGCACTCCTCCGGCGCCACGGTGGAGGTCATCGCCAATCCGGTGCGGCTCTCCTCCACCCCGCCGGATTACCGCGTGCCGCCGCCGCGGCTTGGCGAGCATTCGGAGGAAGTGCTCTCCGGCCTGCTCGGGATGAGCGAATCGGCGATCCAGGCGCTGCGGGACAAGGGCATCGTCTGAGATGCGCCATGGCAGGCTGCGCTACCTTCTGGGCGCGGCCTTCCATGGGCTCGCCTGGACGGAATGGGGGCCGGCGGACGGCGCGCCGGTGGTCTGCGTCCATGGCCTGACCCGCAATGGCCGCGATTTTGACAGCCTGGCGGAGGCGCTGGCCGGGCAGGGCAGGCGGGTGTTCTGCCCGGATCTGCCGGGGCGTGGGGCGTCGGACTGGCTGCCCGATCCGCGGCTCTATGTGCCGCCGAGCTATGTGGTGGCGCTGGGGCATCTGCTGGCGCGGCTGGACGGGCCGGTGGATTGGGTCGGCACCTCGCTGGGCGGCATCTGCGGCATGCTGCTGGCCGCGGCGCCGGGCACGCCGATCCGCCGGCTGGTGCTGAACGACGTCGGCAGCCGGGTGCCCGCGGCCGCCGCCGCGCGCATCGCCGCCTATGTGCGGGAAGATCGGCGCTTCGACGACCTGGCGGGGCTGGAGGCGCATCTGCGGGAGGTGCATGCGCCCTTCGGCACCCTGACCGACGCGCAGTGGCGCCACATGGCGGAAACCAGCGCCCGAAGCCTGCCGGAGGGCGGCATTGCCAGCCATCACGACCCGGCCATCGCCATGCCCTTCGCCGCCGCCGCCGAGGGGCCGATCGAGCTCGGCATGGTCTGGGCGCATGTGAAGCAGCCGACGCTGATCCTGCGCGGCGCTGAGAGCGATGTTCTGGAGGCCGCGACGGCCGCGGAGATGGCGCGCCGTCCCGGGGTCGAACTGGCGGAGATCGTCGGCACCGGCCATGCCCCGGCACTGATGGACCCCGCGCAGGCGCGGCTGGTGCTGGATTACCTGGCGCGCGACTGAGCCGCGCTGCCGCCCGCCAGCACTTTCGCCAGAGGCCGGGGCGGCGCAGCCCCTTCCAGCCGCAGCAAGCCGAAGCGCAGCGCCCAGGACTGCCAGCGGGCCAGGGCGCCTGGCGGTGGGGCGGGCAGGGGCGAGAGGCGCGCCGACTCCGCTGGCGCCATGCCTTGCAGCCGCGCCTGGCGCGCCCGTTGCAGGCGCCACCAGGCCAGCGCCCTGGCCTCGGCTTCCTTCGCATGGGTATAGGCCAGCAGGGCTTCCACCTCCGCCCGCTGGGCACGGATTCCGACGAGCGCGTCGTTGCTCATGTCCTGGTGTGCCGCATTGCAGCAACCTACCGCTTTCGCGGTGGTTGCATCAAGCAAAGGCGAAGCCGGTGAAGCCCAGCACGTCCTGGCCCTGCGGGGTGAACAGCACGGCGCCGTTATAGGGGTTCTCCAGCGTGATGCCGCCGAAGAAGGTCTGGATGTGCAGGCGCAGCGGGTCGCGATCGGCGCGGTCCAGCACCATGGTCAACTGCCGGACGGGCATGGACCGCACGCAGACGCCGCCCTGCACATAGCGCATCATGACGTCGCGGGGCGCGATGAAGCTCACCTCCAGCCGCGCGCCCTCCGCCGCATGCTCGCCGGTGAACATGGCGGCGAGGCCGGACTGGGCCTGGGGCGAATTCAGCAGCAGGCAGCCCATCTCCACCATGTCGGCCCAGTCCGACCAGGCGGTGACCATCTGGTAGAGCGGCCCGCCCGGCTTCCATTTCCGGCCGCGCTCGGCCTCCGCCGCGCGGCGGGTGACGCGGCGTTGCTGCTGGGCCGCGATCATCGCCTCGTAGCGGGCGAGCAATTCGGCATTGCTCAGCAGCAGGTGGCGGCCGCGGGCATGGCCCTCGGCGCCGCCGCGGTGGGTGGAGGCGACACCCTCGCTCGCCCTCAGCAGCCCCTCGACATCCCGCTCGGTGAAGGCGTGGTGCTGCATGGATTGGTTTCCCCCTCAGCCGTCCCGCAACCGCTGCGCCGCCTCCACCGCGAAATAGCTCAGCACGCCATCGGCGCCGGCGCGCTTGAAGCCGAGAAGGCTCTCCAGCATGGCCCGGTCATGGTCCAGCCAGCCATTGCGGACGGCGGCCATGATCATCGCGTATTCGCCGCTGACCTGGTAGGCGAAGGTCGGCACGGCGAAACGGTCCTTCACGCGGCGGACGATGTCCAGATAGGGCATGCCCGGCTTGACCATCACCATGTCGGCACCCTCGGCCAGATCCAGCGCCACTTCCCTCAGCGCCTCATCCGTATTGGCCGGGTCCATCTGGTAGGTCTTCTTGTCCCCGCCCTTGAGCGAGGCGCCGGAGCCCACCGCCTCCCGGAACGGGCCGTAGAAGGCGGAGGCGTATTTGGCGGCATAGGACATGATCCGCGTATGGATCAGGCCCTTCGCATCCAGCGCGGATCGGATGGCGCCGATGCGGCCATCCATCATGTCGGACGGCGCGATCACATCGATGCCGGCCTCCGCCTGGATGACCGCCTGGACGGCCAGGATTTCCACCGTCTCGTCATTGGCGACATACATGCCGCCCGGGCCAGCTCGCAAAACGCCGTCATGGCCATGGTCGGTATAGGGGTCGAGCGCCACGTCGCCGACCAGGCCAAGCTCCGGAAATTCCCGCTTCAGCAGCCGCGCGGCGCTGCACATCAGGTTTTCCGGGTTTTCCGCCTCTGTCCCCTCGCCATCCTTCTTCCCGGGATCGGTGGCCGGGAAGATCGCGATAGCAGGAATGCCGAGCCGCGCCGCCGGCGCCACATGCGCCGCCAGCCTGTCCAGCGTCACCCGCTTCACGCCGGGCATCGACGACACCTCGGTCTCGATGCCCTGGCCCTCGATGATGAAGATGGGCCAGATCAGGTCGTCGACGGAAAGCTTGTTCTCCGCCACCAGCCGCCGGGTGAAGGCATCCACCCGGTTGCGGCGGGGACGGATGGCGGGAAAGCCGCTCATGCGGCGGCGGCCGCCAGGGCCTGGTCGAGATCGGCCAGGATATCGTCGATATGTTCGATGCCGATCGACAGGCGCACATAGCCGGGGCTGACGCCCGAGGCCGCCTGTTCCTCCGCCGAAAGCTGGCTGTGGGTGGTGGTGGCCGGGTGGATGGCCAGGCTGCGGGCGTCGCCGATATTGGCAACATGGTAGAACATCTTGAGGGATTCGATGAACTTGCGGCCGGTCTCGGCGCCCGCCTTCAGCTCGAAGCCCATCAGGCTGCCATAGCCGCCCTTCAGCGCCGCATCCGCCCGGCGCTTGGACTCGCCGGTCTGCAGGCTGGGATGGATGACCTTTTCCACCGCCGGATGCCCGGCGAGCCAGGCCGCCACCTTGATGGCATTTGCGCAATGGCGCTCGATGCGCAGCGGCAGCGTCTCCAGCCCCTGCAAGGTCAGGAAGGCGTTCATCGGGGCCATCGGCGCGCCCAGGTCGCGCAGCAGGATCACCCGCATGCGGATGATATAGGCGATGGGGCCGAGCGGTTTCACCGCCTGGGTCCACACCGCGCCGTGATAGCTCGGGTCGGGCTTGTTCAGCGTCGGGAAGCGGGCGGCGTTCGCCTCCCAGTCGAAATTGCCGCCATCCACCACCACGCCGCCGATGCTGTTGCCATGCCCGCCGATCCACTTGGTGGTGGAGTGCATGACCACCGCCGCGCCGAGCGCCAGCGGCTTGCACAGCACCGGCGCCGCGGTGTTGTCCATGATCAACGGCACGCCCAGCTTGCGGCCCAGCGCCGCCACTTCCGCGATCGGGAAGACCTGCAATTTCGGATTCGGTAGCGTCTCCGCATACCAGCAGCGAGTGCGGTCGTCGGTGGCGTTCACGAAGGCCTGCGGATCGGCCGGATCGACGAATCGGACCTCGATGCCGAAGGATTTCAGCGTATTGGCAAACAGGTTCCAGGTGCCGCCATACAGATCGGTGGAGGAGACGATGTTGTCCCCCGCCTCGCACAGGTTCAGCACGCAGAAGGTCGTCGCCGCCTGGCCGGACCCCAGCGCCAGCCCCGCCACGCCCCCTTCCAGGGCCGTGACGCGCTTTTCAAGCACATCCACGGTCGGGTTCATGATGCGGGTGTAGATATTGCCCATCTCCGCCAGGCCGAACAGGCGCTGGGCGTGGCCGGTATCCTGGAACTGGAAGCTGGTGGTCTGGTGGATCGGCACCGCGACGGAGCCCGTGGTCGGGTCTGCCCGCCAGCCGGCATGCAGCGCGATGGTTTCCGGATTTTCGGACGACGCCATGATCTGTCTCTCCTGTCCCGGCCGCATCCGTTCCACGTCCGGGGGGGCGGAGGCAAGGCGGAGGCATTGCACCCTTGTTTCGCCTGTGACGCAGCCCGTGTTTCTTCCGTTGCAGCGCGCCACGGAAGGTCTTGCCATGCACTGGCGCGGGTCTGGGATGCGCCACAGCATCTGGCGTCGGTGGTTCCTGGCGGACACAGGAAGTGGTAACAGCCTCGGCATGACACCCGCCGAAACCCCCATCGCCCTCGGTTCCGACCATGCCGGCACCGGCCTGAAGGCCACGCTGCGCGCCACGCTGGAAGCGGCCGGCCATCCGGTGCTCGATCTCGGCACGCATGGGCCGGAAAGCGTCGACTATCCGGATTTCGCCGCCGCCGTCTGCGCCGCGGTGGCCGAGGGCACGGCCCGCTTCGGCGTGCTGGTCTGCGGCACCGGCATCGGCATTTCCATCGCCGCCAACCGCCACCCGGACATCCGCTGCGCCCTGATCCACGACGCGACCGGTGCCCGCCTGACCCGGCAGCATAACGACGCCAATGTCCTGGCCCTCGGCGCCCGCATGATCGGCGCGGAAGTGGCGCTGGATGCGCTGAACGTCTTCCTGACCACGCCATATGAAGGCGGCCGGCATGACCGCCGCGTTTTGAAGCTCAGCCCCGGTTGGAGCCCCTCCGCATGAACGAGACCACCCCGGCGATGACGCCCGCCCGCTTCTTCTCCGCCCCCGTGGCCGAGACCGATCCCGAGATCGCCGCGACCCTGCGCGACGAGCTGATCCGCCAGCAGGACGGCATCGAGCTGATCGCCAGCGAGAACATCGTCTCCCATGCCGTGCTGGACGCGCAGGGCTCGGTGCTGACCAACAAATACGCGGAAGGTTACCCCGGCCGCCGCTATTACGGCGGCTGCGAGGTGGTCGATGTGGCGGAGACGCTGGCCATCGAGCGCGCCAAGAAGCTGTTCGACTGCGGTTTTGCCAACGTCCAGCCGCATTCTGGCGCGCAGGCGAACCAGGCGGTGTTCTTCGCCCTGATGCAGCCGGGCGATACCTTCATGGGCCTGGATCTCGCCGCCGGCGGTCACCTGACCCATGGCGCCCCCGCCAATCAGTCGGGCAAGTGGTTCAAGGTGCAGCCCTATACGGTGCGCCGTGAGGACCAGCTCATCGACATGGAGGAAGTGGCCCGGATCGCGCGGGAGACCCGGCCGAAGGTCATCGTGGCGGGCGGTTCCGCCTATGCCCGGCACTGGGATTTTGCGCGGTTCCGCGCCATCGCCGACGAGGTCGGCGCCTATCTGATGGTGGACATGGCGCATTTCGCGGGCCTCGTCGCGGGCGGCGCGCATCCCTCGCCGGTGCCGCATGCGCATGTGACGACGACGACCACGCACAAGACGCTGCGCGGCCCGCGCGGCGGCATGATCCTCACCAACGACGAGGCGCTGGCGAAAAAGTTCAACAGCGCGGTCTTCCCGGGGCTGCAGGGCGGCCCGCTGATGCATGTGATCGCCGCCAAGGCGGTGGCCTTCGGAGAGGCGCTGCGGCCGGAATTCCGCGCCTATGCGAAGCAGGTGGTGCTGAACGCCAAGGCGCTGGCGGTGGAGCTGAAGGCCCAGGGCTTCGACCTGGTGACCGACGGCACCGACAACCACCTGGTGCTGGTGGACCTGCGGCCGAAGAAGCTGACCGGCAAGGCGGCGGAGGGTGCGCTGAACCGCGCCCACCTGACCTGCAACAAGAACGGCATCCCCTTCGACCCGGAGAAGCCCATGGTCACCTCCGGCGTCCGCCTCGGCAGCCCGGCCGCGACCAGCCGGGGCTTCGGGGAAGGCGAGTTCACCCTGATCGGCCAGATGATCGGCGAAGTGCTGGATGGCCTTGCCAAGGCCAATAGCGCCGAGGCGAATGAGGCCGTCGAGGGCGCCGTGAAGTCCCGCGTGCTCGAGCTCTGCCGCCGCTTCCCGATCTACGGGTGAGCAGGCCGATGGCACACTTCCCTCAAGGCGACGTGTGCCCGAACATTGGCGCAGCCTGCGGCCCGCGCACTTCCGCGGGCCGAGCGGCCGAATGGCCGCCGCGCCCAGACCATCCGCATGGCCCGGCACGCCAGTGCAAGGCGCGAAGCCAAGCCGGCGGAGCCGGCGCCCGGCGTTTGAGGGCATAGAATATGCGCTGCCCCTTTTGCGGCCATGAAGACACGCAGGTGAAGGACAGCCGTCCGGCGGAGGATGGCGGCGCCATTCGCCGCCGCCGGTCCTGCCCCGCCTGCGGCAACCGCTTCACGACCTTCGAAAGGGTGCAGTTGCGGGAGTTGGTCGTCATCAAGACCGATGGCCGCCGCGTGCCCTTCGACCGCGACAAGCTGGCACGCTCCGTCCGCGTCGCGCTGCGCAAGCGCCCCTTCGAGGAGGAGCGGATCGAGCGCATCGTCACCGGCATCCAGCGCCGCCTGGAAGTGGAGGCGGATAGCGAGGTCACCTCCCGCCGCGTGGGGGAGGTGGTGATGGAAACGCTGCGCGACGTGGACGAGGTGGCCTATGTCCGCTTCGCCAGCGTCTACCGCAATTTCCGGGAGGCGAAGGATTTCCGCGCTTTCCTCGGGAAGATCGAAGGCTCCTGAGCGTGTCGGACGACCTGGCCCATATGCGCGCCGCCCTGGCGCTGGCGGCGCGTGGCCTCGGCAATACCTGGCCCAATCCGGCGGTGGGCTGCGTCATCGTCGCGGCGGATGGCCAGGTGGTGGGGCGCGGCTGGACCCAGCCTGGCGGCCGCCCGCATGCGGAGACGGAGGCGCTGAAACGCGCCGGCGCCCGCGCCAGGGGTGCCACGGCCTATGTCACGCTGGAACCCTGCTGCCATTGGGGCCGCACGCCCCCCTGCACCGACGCCCTCATCGCCGCCGGCATTTTCCGGGTCGTCGTCGCATTGAGAGACCCTGATCCCCGCGTTGATGGCGAAGGATTTTCGCGCCTGCGGGCGGCTGGGGTGGTGGTGGAGGAAGGATTGCTGGCGGAGGAGGCGGCTCGACAAAATGCCGGCTTCATCAAGCGCCTGCGCCAGGGCCTGCCGCTGGTGACGCTGAAGCTGGCCACCACGCTGGATGGCCGCATCGCCACCGCCACCAAGGAAAGCCGCTGGATCACCGGGCCGGAGGCGCGCCGCGCCGCCCATGGCCTGCGCGCGCGGCACGATGCCATTCTGGTCGGCAGCGGCACTGTGCTGGATGACGATCCGGACCTGACCTGCCGGCTGCCGGGCGGCGTGCCGGTGCCCGCGCCCCGCATCGTCGCCGATGCCCGGCTGCGCATTCCGCCCAGCGCGAAGCTGGTGCGGACGGCCCGCGACATCCCGACCCTGGTCGCCACCATTCCCGGCCATCCGGAGACGGCACTGGCACCGCTGCGTGAGGCCGGGGTCGAAATCCTGGAACTGCCGCCGGGGCCGGAGGGTCTGGCCATGCAGGGCATCCTGGCGGCGCTGGCCCAGCGCGGCATCACACGGCTGCTGGCGGAAGGCGGGGCCGGCATCGCGGCATCGCTGCTGCGGGAGGGGCTGGTGGACCGGCTGGCCTGGTTCCACGCGCCGATGGTGATCGGCGGCGACGGCATACCCGCCTCCTACCCTCTCCCATTGCCGGAACTCGCCAAGGCGCCCAAGTTCCGCCGCGTGGCGGTCCGCACCCTGGGCGCGGATATGCTGACCGAATTCGAGCGTGAGGCTGGCTGAATGTTCACCGGGATCATCACTGCCCAGGGCGAGGTGACTTCCATCACGCCGATCGGCGAGGGGCAGGATATGCGGCTGACCGTGGCCGTGCCGGAAGGCTGGCTGGAGGGCGCGGTGATCGGCGCCTCCATCGCCTGTTCCGGCTGCTGCCTGACCGCCGTGGAGCTGGAACCTTCCGCCTTCACGGTGGAGGCCTCGGCCGAGACGCTGACAAGGACTTCGCTGGGCGGCTGGCAGGTGGGGCGGCGGATCAACCTGGAACGGCCCCTGCGGATGGGTGACGAGCTGGGCGGCCATGTCGTCTCCGGCCATGTCGACGGGCTCGGCGAGGTGCTCTCCGCCACGCCGGAGAACGGTTCCACCCGCTGGCGCTTCCGGGTGCCGGCGGACCTTGCCCGCTACATCGCCCCCAAGGGCTCGGTCACCATCGACGGCGTCTCGCTGACGGTGAACGAAGTTGAGGGCCACGAATTCGGCGTCAACATCATCCCCCATACGACGGAGGTGACGGGCTTCGGCACGCTGCGCCCCGGCGACAAGGTGAATATCGAGATCGACATGCTGGCCCGCTACGTCGCCCGCCTGCGGGAGTTCAACGCATGAGCACCGTCACCACCAAGACCACCAATTTCCACGACTTCCTCAGCCCCACCGAGGAATTGCTGGAGGAAGCCCGGCGCGGCCGCATGTTCATCCTGGTGGATGACGAGGACCGGGAGAATGAGGGCGACCTGGTCATCCCCGCGCAATTCGCGACGCCGGATGCCATCAACTTCATGGCCAAGCATGCGCGCGGGCTGATCTGCCTCGCGATGGCGCGGCAGCGGGTGGAACAGCTCGGCCTGCCGCTGATGGCGCAGTCCAACGGCACCCGCCACGCCACCGCCTTCACCGTCAGCATCGAGGCGCGGGACGGCGTGACCACTGGCATCTCCGCCGCCGACCGGGCGCGGACCGTGGCCGTCGCCATCAATCCGGAACTGGGGCGTGAGCATATCGTCACCCCCGGCCATGTCTTCCCACTGGTGGCGCGGGATGGCGGCACGCTGGTGCGGGCCGGGCATACCGAGGCCGCGGTGGACTTTTCCCGGTTGGCCGGTCTCAACCCGGCCGGCGTGATCTGCGAGATCATGAATGATGACGGGTCGATGGCCCGGATGCCGGATCTGGTGGCCTTCGCCCAGCATCACGGGCTGAAGCTCGGCACCATCGCCGACCTGATCGCCCATCGCCGCCGCACGGAACGGCTGGTGCGGCGGGTGGAGGAAGGCAGCGTGGAGGGTGTCGGCGGCACCTGGCGCGTCGTCGTCTATGCCTCGACCCTGGACCAGGGGGAGCATCTGGCGCTGGTGAAGGGCGATCTGTCCGGCCCCAGCCCGGTGCTGGTGCGGATGCACGCCACCTCCCTGCTGCGCGACCTGGTCGGTGGCAAGGTGGAGGACGACCTGCATGCGGCAATGCGCGCCATCTCCGATGCCGGGCGCGGCGTGGTGGTGATGCTGCGGGACTGGCGGCCGGATGGCCTGTCGCAGCAGATCCGCGCGATGCGGGAACGCCGGCTGAACTCGCCGGAAATCCGCGACTATGGCATTGGTGCGCAGATCCTGGCCGATCTGGGCTTGCGCGACATCATCCGCCTGTCCGACAAACCCCGCCCCGTGGTGGGCCTCGAAGGCTATGGCCTGACCGTGGTCGAGACGCGACCGATACCGAAGGACAGCAAGTGAGTACGAAGGACGCTCCCAGCCGCGCGGCAAAAACCCTGAGCGGGGAGCCGCCGCGCATCCTGGTCATCCAGGCGCCCTATTACGGGGAGGTCGTCGGCGGGATGCTGGCCGGCGCCCGGGGCGTGCTGGAAGGCGTGGGCGCGAGTCTGGAGGTGGTCGATGTGGCCGGCGCCTTCGAGATGCCGGCGGCGCTGCGCATGGCGCTCGGCGCGACGGAGCGCTGGGACGGCTTCCTGATGCTCGGCTGCGTGGTGAAGGGCGAGACGGACCATTACGACTTCATCTGCGCCTCGGTCTGCCAGGGCGCGATGACGGTCGCTTCCGAATACGGCGCGCCGCTGGGCTTCGGGCTGCTGACGGTGGCGAGCCTCGACCAGGCCATCGCCCGGTCCCGCGCCGACCAGCACAACAAGGGCGCCGAGGCGGCGCATGCCGTGCTGGGCCAGGTCACCCTGGCGCGCCGCTGGCACTTCTCCCATTGGGCGCGCCGATGAGCGGCCAGAAGCCCAAGGGCCCCAGGCCCGCGCCTTCCGGTCGTCCGCGCACCGGCGCGCGCGTCGCCGCCGTGCAGGCGCTGTTCCAGAGCGAACAGGCTGGCGAGAGCCCGGAGACGGTGATCGACCAGTTCGTCCGCCACCGCCTCGGCCCGAACGAGGCCGATGACAGCTTTGGCGAGGGCCGGATTCCGGAGGTGGATGCGAAGCTCTTCGCCCGCATCGTCCGCAACACCGCCGCCAAGATCGAGAGCCTGGACGAGGTCATCGGCAAGGCCCTGGCCAAGGACTGGCCGCTGGAGAAGCTGGACCCGGTGCTGCGCGCCCTGCTGCGGGCCGCGGCGGGGGAGCTTTCCATGCCGAAGGATCCGCCGGCGCGGGTGGTGATCAACGAGTATCTGGACATCGCCAACGGCTTCTTCGTCGGCGACGAGCCGCGCTTCGCCAATGGCGTGCTGGACGCGCTGGCCCGCGCCTTCCGCGCCGACGAATTCACGCCCGCGCCGCGCGGTTAATATGACGCTGCCCGCCGAGTTCGGGCTGATCGCGCGGCATTTCGCGCCCCTGGCGGGGCGCGGTGCGCTGGGCCTCGGCGACGATGCCGCGCTGCTGGACCCGCCGCCGGGGCGTACCCTGGTGCTGGCGGCCGATGCCATGGTGGCGGGCGTGCATTTCCTGGCGGAGGACCCGCCGGAGACGCTGGGCCGCAAGCTGCTGCGGGTGAATCTGTCGGACCTCGCAGCCATGGGCGCGGTGCCGCTCGCCTATCTGATGACCACCGCCTTTCCGCGCGGCGTGACGCAGGACTGGATCGCGGGCTTCGCGGCAGGGCTGGCGCTGGACCAGGCGGAATTCGCCATCGAACTGCTGGGCGGCGACACCGTGGCGACGGAGGGTCCGGCGACCTTCTCGCTGACCATCCTGGGCCATGTCGCGCCCGGCGCGGCGCTGCGGCGGGTGGGGTCGCGGCCGGGGGATGATGTCTGGGTCTCGGGCAGTATCGGCGATGGGGCGCTGGGGCTGCTGGCATTGACGGGGCGGCTGCCGCCGGATGCGCATCTGGCCGATCGCTACCGGCTGCCACAGCCGCGCCTGGCGCTGGGCCAGGCGCTGGTCGGGCTGGCGCATGCGGCGATGGATGTCTCGGACGGGCTGGTGCAGGACCTCGGCCATCTGGCGCGCGCCGCCGGCTGCGCGGCGGTGATCGAGGCGGATCTGGTGCCGCTCTCCGACCCGGCCCGGCTCGCCCTGGCGGCGGATGCCGCGCTGTTGTCGCGCATCCTGACCGGCGGCGATGACTATGAGCTGGTCTTCACCGCCGATCCCGCCGCGCGGGCAGCGGTCCTGGCCGCCGCCGGCACCGCGCCGGCAACCCGCATCGGCCATATCGAGGCCGGGGAGGGGGTGCGTGTGCGGGATGCCGCCGGCCGTGCCCTGGATCTGCAAGCGACCGGCTGGAGCCACTTCTGATGAACGCGACCGACATGCAGGCCGAGCGCGCGATGAAGCGCGATGTCCGCCTGCTGTTCTTCTGCCAGGCACTGATGAATGCCTCCGTCGTCGGCCAGGTCGCGATGGGCGGGCTCGTCGGCTACAGCCTGGCGACCGACAAGTCGCTGGCGACGCTGCCGCTGGCCCTGCAGATGGTCGCCACCATGGCGGCCTCCATCCCCGCCGGCATCATCTTCGCGCGCCTCGGGCGACGCGCCGGCTTCCTGATGGGGGCGGCGGGGTCCTTCTGCGGCGCGCTGACCTTCGCGCTGGGCATCTGGCTCGGCGATTTCTGGGTCTATGCGCTGGGCGCGCTGCCCGCCGGCATCGGCTTCGGCATCGCCCAGCACTACCGCTTCGCCGCCGCGGAGGTCGCCAGCGCCGCCTACCGGCCCAAGGCGATCTCCCTGGTCATGGCCGGCGGCGTGCTGGCGGCGATCTTCGGGCCGGAGCTGGTGAAGCACAGCCGGAACCTGTTCGAGCCCTTCCTGTTCCTCGGCACCTATCTGCTGCTCGCGCTGCTGCCGATCCTATGTGCCGTGCTGCTGACCAAGGTCCGCCTGCCGCCGGCGCCGCCGCGGCCGAAGGTCTCGACGCCGATCATCGACATCCTGCGCCGCCCTGCCTTCCTGGCCGCCGCCGGCACCGGCGCCATGGCCTATGGCACCATGAACCTGCTGATGACCTCGACGCCGCTGGAGATGATGGCCTGTGGCTTCGGCGTCGGCGCCAGCGCCACGGTGATCCAGGCGCATGCGGTGGCGATGTTCGCCCCCGGCTTCTTCACCGGCCGGCTGATCGCCCGCTTCGGCGCACGGACCATCATCGCCACGGGCGCGGTGCTGAATGCGCTCTGCGTCGCGGTGGCCGTGCAGGACGAGACCTTCTGGCACTTCACCGTGGCGCTGGTGCTGCTGGGCCTCGGCTGGAACTTCATGTTCACCGGCGCCACCACGCTGCTGGGCGAATCCCATACGGCGGAGGAGCGGGTGCGGGCGCAGACGGCGAATGACTTCATCGTCTTCGGCACCGTCGCCTGCACGGCGCTCGGCTCCGGCATCATCCACGACACGCTGGGGTGGGAGGTGCTGAACCTGATGCTGCTGCCGGCGCTGGTCTTCGCGCTGGGGCTGACGCTGTTCCTGCGGCCGAAGCGCGCCCGGATGGCGTAATACCAACGGCCCTATCGCGTGACCGCTCTGGGCCGCCCTCAAACGCCGGGCGCAAACCTCCGGTTTGCTTGGCTTCGCCGCACTTGCGGCGGCGGCCATTCGGCCGCTCGGACCGGTCAAGAGACCGGCCCGCCAGTACGAAGGAGCTACCCCTCCACCACGGCCACATCCAGCAACCGCTCGATCACCTCGGGCTCCTGCGCCCCGGCGATGGCGTGGCGTCCCTGGACCACGAAGCAGGGCACGCCGTTGATGCCGAGGCGATGGGCGCGGAGATTGTCCGCATGCACCGCCTCCGCCTCCGCCGGGCCGGATAGCAGGCGGCGGGTGGCGCCGGGGTCCATGCCGAGGCCGGCCGAAATCCGCACCAGCACGGTCAGGTCGCCGATATCCTGCCCCTCGCAGAAATAGGCCCGGAACAGGGCATCCACCGCATCCGCGGCCACCCCATGCCGCTCGGCCAGCCGCACCAGGCGATGGGCGTCGAGCGAGGGGGGGATGCGGCGGATCAGGTCGAACTGGAAGGCCACGCCTTCACCCCGGCCGAGCTCTGCGATGGTGGCGTGCAGGCGGCGGGCACGGTCCTCGCCGCCGAATTTGCGGATGACGTAGTCCTGCCGCGGCACGCCGCCCGGTGCGATATCCGGGTTCAGCAGGAAGGGCCGCCAGGCGATGTCGGCGGCGATGTCGGGGCGCATGCGCAGCGCCCGCCGCAGCCGGCGGGTGCCGAGAAAGCACCAGGGGCAGACCAGGTCGAAGACCACCTCGATCTGCAGGCGTGCGCGGGGCGGGGCGAGAACGTTCACCGCCGCATGATAGCATCCCGCACCGCCGGAAGTCAGGCCACGCTCTGCGCCATGACGCCATCCTCATCATTGGCGGCCGTGATCATCACCTGCGCCAGCAGGCCATAGGCGGCGGCCCAGGCCTCCCGCACCTCGGGCGTGAAGGCCTCGCCCAGCCCCTCCTCCAGCGTGTCGAGCAACGCGGCGCCGACCGTGTCGTAATGCGCGGGCCGCACGCCATAGACGGCGTGGCGCGCGCCAAGGGCGGAGACGGCGGGCAGCAGGCGGTCCGGCACCCGCAGATGGGCGACGACGAAGCCGATGGCCTGCATCAGCTTGCGGCCCTGCACCGCCATGTCCGTCTCCCGGAACAGGGGGCGCAAGGCCGGGTCGCGTTCGAACAGGCGACGATAGAAGATGGCCGCCGCGGGCTCGGCGATGGGGGCGACCAAGGGAAAGCTCGATTCGATCTGGGTGATCTGGGTCTGGTTCATGGCGTCAGGCTCCGAATGTCCTGCGCCGCAGCCTGCCGCCGGGCTGTTTCAGCCGGATATCGCGACGTTGCGATCCCGTTCCATGGCCGCGACACGCGCCTGCCACAGGCACAGCAGTGGCGTCACAACCAGTTCCATGACCAGCGCCGCGGCCATCGGCAGGCCGGGCCAGCCCTGGTCCGGCAGCGCGGCAAGTCGCGCCAGCCCGCCGGTCAGGACCAGGGCGGTCAGCAGGCGAAAGCGGGCGGTGCGGCGGGGCAGGGCCGGGATGGTGCTCCAGAAGCCCAGCCCGATCGCCAGCAGCAGGCCGGACAGGTAGCGGAAATGACTGTCGGCCGCCGCATCGGTCGGATGGCCGTCCAGCATGGCCGGACCGAGGATGACGCCCGCCAGCCCCGCGGCCACCGGCACGCAGCCGCCGAGTGCGACCGCCAATCGGATGGACAGAAACCGCGAAGGTTGCAAACCTACCAGCGCTGCAGGGGGTCGTAGGGGCGGACTTCGGAGGGCGGCTCGAAGGCCGCGCTGACCACATCGCCCAGGCCCAGGATCAAGGCGCCCAAACCCGCCACCGCGACCACCACGATGGCGGTGCGGATCAGGCGTCGGTTGCGGAGCGTGGTGGGGCTTGGCTGCATGGGCCGGAAGCTAGGACAGTCCAGGTGGGGGCGTCTACCCAAGGTTGCGGAGGCGCATCATTGACCCGGTAGGCGGGTATCGCGCATAGGTTGTGTAAACCAATTTGATACAACCAATTTTGAAACACCCGTTCATTACTTAATTCATTGTAAATCAATAATAGTTGCGCCGTGCAAGTCCGCGCAACGTTGATGCGTTTTGGATGGATGAGATATGTCCATCCGCGATCGCAGTTTTCGTGTCACCTGATACGCCTTCGAAACCCTCTCGCCCGTTATCACGAAATCGCGATGGGGTCGGATTGCAGCGTGGCGAGCGCCCGGGCCGCGGCATCGCGCGCCGCCACCAGGGCGGCCAGCATCGCCCGCCCCTGCTTCAGCGCCGCCGCCTCGGTCGAATCGAGATCGGAGACCTGTTCCTCGGCATGGCCGATCCCGGCGGCGAACTGGTCATGCAACTCATCGAGGCGGTCGCGGATTTCCACGCGGTCCAGCTCCGGACCGCGGAGCCATTCCTCCGCGATCACATCCACCTCCCGCGCCATGCGACCTGGCGCCGCGCCGCGGCCGGCGAGGTTGAGAAGCCGGGCGATCGCGGCGTCCACCGGGCGCGGCGCGCGCGGGGGGCGCGCGGCCTGATTGCGTGCAGCCATGGAGTTGAACCTTTCTGAGACTCGTCCTGTACCATATTCTGGTTTTGTTCCCAAGGCCCCATGAGCCGGATGCGGCTCGGCCATGGCCAGTGGCATTCAGGGACGGGCGGATGGGCCGGCCGCCCTACCCTGAAAGTCCATCGGGGATCATGCGATTCCGCTATCGCCCTGGGTGACGAGAACCTTCATCGTCAGTAGGCCATCCAGCCGCCATCGACCATCAGGTTGTGGCCGGTGATGTAGGTGGCGTCGTCGCTGGCCAGGAACAGCGCGGCGCTGGCGATGTCGCCGGGTCGGCCGAGGCGCGGCATCGGCGTGCGCGCCTTCGAATAGTCGAGCGAATCGGAACCGGGTCCGCCGAGCGGCTTGCCCGTCAGGATGCGGCCCGGCGCCACGGCGTTGCAGATGATGTTCTCCTCCGCATAGTCCACGGCGACCTGGCGCGTGATGTAGACGGCCGCCGCCTTGCCGGTGCCATAGGCGATCTTGCCCGGCGCGCAGACCATGCCGTGCTGGGAGGAGATGTTGACGATGCGGCCGCGCGCATCGCCGACCACCGGCTGGGTCAGGAACTGCTGGATCGCACGCTTGCAGCCGAAGAAAACGCCCTTGGCATTGACCGCCATCACATGGTCCCAATCCGCCTCGCTGGTCTCCAGCAGCTTGGTGCCGCTGCCGAGGGTGGCGGCGTTGTTGACGATGACGTCGAGCTTGCCGAATTCCGCGACGGTCTTCGTCACCAGCGCGTCGATATCGTCCCACTTCGAGACGTCGCAGCGGTGGAAACGCGCGGTGCCGCCCGCTTCCTCGATCAGCTTGCGGGTCGGCTCGCCGCCCTCCTTCACATCCTCCGTCAGGTCACCGATGGCGACCGTGGCGCCTTCCCTGGCGAAGAGCATGGAAATGGCGCGGCCAATGCCCGACGCGCCGCCGGTGACGACGACGACCTTGTCCTTGAGGCGCATCGCGTGTTTCTCCTTCATCCGTCATGCAGATGGCAGGCAACCGCCATGCCACCGGGCGATGCCCGCAATAGCGGCTGCGCCGTCGAACATCGCAGCATGGCGTCCGGGCAGCAGGGACGGAAGGCGCCGCCGGAGGGGCGACGGCGGAGAAGCGGAAGCGGCGGCGTGATCGCAAATGATCCTATCCGCCCTCTTCCGCGCGCGAACCGCGGGATCCTTGGGCAGCACGACTTTTGCCGCCGCTATTGCCGCTTCGCCGGAGATTGCGTGGCGGAAAATGCCTGCGTATGGAGCAGGAGGCCCTTCCAAGGCATGTCGATGTGACGGCGCAGGGCAGGCGGCAGGATGCGCTGGAGGAGGCCGGCCCCCCGGTCGGCAGCTTTCGGCGTGGCAGGCGCTGGATGTGCATTTCGGCAAGGTCGGGTTGCGGCTGGTCGGCTGGCTCGATCCTGCCGGCCCGTTTTCCTTCCCACAGCCGAGGCTGATGCATGCGCCTGATCGCCAGACCCCTGACCCCCGAAGCCTTTGCCGAATTCGGTGACGTGCTGGTCGCGCCGCAGGCGCCCGGGCGCATCTATACCGAGGCGGCGCTGTCCAATCGTCGTGATCGGGCCTCGCCCAGCCTGTCCTTCACCTTCAAGGCACCGAGCGCGCTGCCGCTGCGCTCCACGACGATGGAGCGGCACCCGTTCTCGTCGCAATCCTTCGTGCCGATGGATGGTGGCCGCTGGATCGCGGTGGTCGCGCCGCATGCCGCGGATGGCGGACCCGACATGGCCCGCGCCCAGGCCTTCGTCGCGCGCGCGGACCAGGGCGTCACCTATGGCGCCGATGTCTGGCACCACCCCTTCACCGTCATCGACCAGCCCGGTCGCTTCGCGGTGTTCATGTGGAAGGATGGCGGCAAGACGGATGAGGAATTCGTCGAGGTCGCCGCCTTCGAAGTCGCTCTGGATGGAGACCTGGCATGACCTATGAGGTGAGGCGCGACTACATCGGCTACGGCGGCAACCCGCCCGATCCGAAATGGCCCGGCGGCGCGCGGCTCGCGGTGAATTTCGTCATGAACTACGAGGAAGGCTCCGAGCCCTCCGTGCAGGATGGCGAGGGCTACACGGAAAACGGCCACACCGAATCCAACGGCACCACGCCGATCCCGAAAGGTCGCGACCTGGCGGCGGAGGGCATGTTCGAATATGGCAGCCGCGTCGGCTTCTGGCGGCTGCACCGGCTGTTCCAGGAACGCGGCCTGCCGGTGACGATCTTCGCCTGCGCCCTGGCGCTGGAACGCAACCCGGAAGCCGCCGCCGCGATCCGCGAGGCCGGCTACGACATCTGCTGCCATGGCTGGCGCTGGGTGAAGCATTACGAACTGACGGAGGCGGAGGAGCGGGAACATATCGCGCGCGCCGTCACCAGCCTGGAACGCACGCTCGGCCAGAAGCCGGATGGCTGGTACTGCCGCTACGGACCTTCGGTGAACACGCGCCGCCTGGTCACCGAACATGGCGGCTTCCTGTATGACAGCGACTATTACGGCGAGGAACTGCCCTTCTGGGTCACGGTGGAAGGGCAGGGGCGGCTGGTCGTGCCCTATTCGCTGACCAACAATGACGGCAAGTACAACGCCGTCACCGGCAATGCGGACCAGTGGTTCGGCTTCGTGCGCGATGCCTTCGACATGCTGTATGCGGAGGGTGCGCGGACGCCGAAGATGATGTCGGTTGGCCTGCATATGCGCCTGATCGGCCATCCGGCGCGCGCCGCCGGGCTGCAGCGCCTGCTGGACTACATGATGCAGCGCCGCGATGTGTGGATCGCCAAGCGGGTCGATATCGCGCGCCACTTCGCGGCAACGCATCCCTATCCTGGCAAGGGCCTGAACGAGTAGCGCGCGGGCGCGGTCCTTCAGGCAGCGCGCAGGCGCTGCGCGTCGGGCCGCGCCAAGGGCGAGGAAGTCGGCAGCGAAGTGGCTAAGCGCACAACGCGTTGATTTTGATCGTTCGATGGCGGATGGGGTGGCGAGGGACAATTGAGCGCCGATCGGCGGGTTTCCTGGCCTTGCGGTACACCTGAAATGGCTATGGCCCGGTCCATGGCCCGGCGCCGTTGGGCGGTGCGTTAGACGCAGAAACGCAAAAAGCCGCCTCGTGGGGGTCACCCACGAGGCGGCTGCAAGCTTAGGCGATGTGGATCGATCAGCGCGAGTCGCTGATCAGCAGTTCCCTGGCCCGGGGTGCCTTGCCGTTGCGGGCGACGGTGTAGGCCAGGTCGACCTCCTGCATCTGGAATCGCGCGAAGATCTTCCGGATCTCCGGCCGGTCGTTGATCGACAGCAGAAAGCGCCCCTGTAGCGTGGCCAGCAGCTCCGCCAGGCGCTCGAAGTCCTGCCTCGCGAACACCCCATCCCCATAGTCCTCCTCGCAGCCGAAATAGGGCGGGTCGAGGTAGACCAGGGTGCCGGGCCGGTCGTAGCGGCGGATCGCCTCGGCGTAGGGCAGATGCTCGATGACCACGCCGGCCAGGCGCTCATGGATCGCTTCCAGCGCCGGGCCGAGCTTGGTGACATCGAAGCGTCCCGAACTGGTCGGAGACACCCCGAAGTTCCGGCCCTCCACCTTCCCGCCAAAGGCCAGCCGTTGGAGGTACAGAAACCGCGCCGCCCGCTCGAGGTCGGTCAGGGTGCTGGGGTTGGCAGCGCGCAGCCGGTCGAATTCGGCCCGGCCGGTGAGCTGCCAGCGCAGGCAGTCCATCAGCGGGACGTAGTGGCGCTGGAGGATCCGAAAGAGGTTGGCGACGTCGGTGCTGATGTCGTTGATCACCTCAGCCCGGGCGCGGAAGGGTCGCCGCAGGAAGATCCCACCCATCCCGATGAAGGGCTCCAGGTAGGTGACGTGGGGGATGGCGGCGATGCGGTCGATGACCCTGCGGGCGAGGTTGCGCTTGCCGCCGAGGTAGGCGGCGGGCGGGTCGACCGGGGTGACCGGGATATGACTCGACTCCATGTTCGCTTTTCGTTCTAGTAACCCCCGCCTCCCATCGGAGGCGGCGGGGCGGTTCATCCGTGCATGGTCCTCGGCCATGCGGTTCGGGCAGCTGCAACTGCCTGACCCCCGTGCCCTGGTCGGTGCGGGAGACGGAGAGGGTGATGAAGGAGCCGACGTCCGCCGCAGTCCCCAGCTGGCTGCTCCCTGCCTGGCCGCGTCTGGTCGCCAGCCGGGATGCGGCGCTGGCCGCCGGCGCGCCGGTTGAGCAGGCGCTGGGCGCGGCGCGAGCGACGGCGGCCGAGATCCTATCGCCGGCGCTGCCGGCCTATGTGCTGCGGGAAGCGATGCTGATCCTGGCCGCCGAGATGGCCGAGCGAGGCGCGCCATGAGGCTGTTTCGCCTGCGGCCGTGGCCGGAGATGCTGTGGCATGCCGACTGGATGGCGACGTCGCATCTGGGGGAGTGCCTGGTCAGCGCCCGGGATGAGGCGGAGGCGCGGCGCCTGGCGCGGGTGCTTTTCACCCGGCCGGGCATGGTGCCCTATGACGCCGATCCCTGGGGGCGGGGCGACCTGGTTGAGGTGGCGACCGCGCTCCGCGCCCTGCCGCTGCCGCGCGGCGTGGTGGTGGCGCTGCCACGGCCGGCGGCCGCGCCATAGCCGGGACCTGGTGGCATTGCGCCGCGCATGGGGACCAATCGTCTGGATGGCCGCCCCTCGCCGACATCGCCGCTTTGGCATGCCGAGGATGCGACGCTGGTTCTGGCCTGCGCCTGCGGGCGGCAGGAGAATCTGCGGGTCCGCGACCTGTTCCGGGGTCAGCATCGGGATGAGGTGCTGTGGCGCCTGGTCTCCCGCCTGCGCTGCGGTTGCGGTGCCCGGCCGCGGGCGCTGGATGTCTCCACCACCCTGACGCCGACCCGCTATGCCTGGGCCGAGCGGATGACAGTCGAGCAGGCGGCGCGGAACGGGCTGCGGCTGCGGCCCTGCTGCCTGCAATGCGGCCATCTGGGCGCGGAGATTGCGGCGCAGAGCCTGGTGGGCCGCCATGGTAGCCGGACCCTGATGCAGATCAGCAAGCGCCTGCGCTGCCAAAGCTGCGATCGGGTGGGGCATGTGGGGGTGCACAGCTACCCGGCGGGCATGCCGTTTCGCCCGGCCCAGCCGCGCTTGCCGATCCAGGCGCCGCCGCCCTCACCAGCCGCAGAGGCGTCGCCCGGTCTGGTTATGGGCGAGGATGGCGCGGGCGGTGGGGTCGGTCAGGCTGTCGGCGCGGCTGACCAGGATGGGCCGCCAGGTGCCGCAGGGGTCAGTCCCGCCGCCAGTCCCGGAGCAGCCGCTCAGCAGCAGCAGGGTCCCGAGCCACATCACGATCCACCGCATCCCGGACCTCCCGTCTGTTGAGTGCGCGCTGCGCCTGGTCCAGCGCCACATCGCGCCGCGCCTGGCGCCGGCCGGCGAGGTAGGCGCCGGCGATCGCCGCCAGCACCGCCGCGGCGATGGCCACCCAGCCCTGCATCCGGCCCCAGAGGCCGGCGAGGATCCCGATCACGCCAGCGCCTCGGGGCGATCGCGGCGGCGGGACAGAATGACCGAGAGAGCGATGACGGCCACCGCCACGATCAGCGCCACGCCGGTCCATTGCGGCAGGCCGCCCAGCGAGGAGATGACCGAGGCCGCCGGCGCGGCCACGGCGACGGCGGTGGCGACGGAGCTGGCGCCGCGCCCGGTGCCGGTGGCGGCGGCCTCCAGCACGGTGGCCACCGGCCGGACGATGCCGGCGCGGCGCAGGCCCTCATCGATGACGGCGCCGGCGTAGGGCTGGCCGCCGAGCTCGTGGCGGATGATCGCCTCGACCATCGGCCGCATGGCCTCGTAGCGCTGCAGGTCGATGACCGCGTCGGGATCCACGCCCAGCGCCGCGGCGACGCCGCGGACATAGGCGCCGGTGTCGTTCTCCTTGGGCGGGGCCCAGCGGTTGATGATGCCGCGGACGGTGCGCAGGCCGTGGCGGTCCTGATAGGTGGTCAGCAGCACAGCCAGGGCGCGGATGCCGTATTCGTGGCTCTCGAAGACGGCAAAGCGGGCGCGGCCGCCATGCCGCGGCGCGGGCTCGATGCCGACCTGGCCCTGCCATTTGTTGGCCTCGACGTAGTCGATATTGCCGGGGTTGCGATTGCGGAATCCGCGCGTCTGCTCGAGGTTCTTCTGCGTCATGGCGTTCTCACGGGTTGGGAAGGATGCGGGCGATAAAGGCGCCGATGGCGCCGGCGGCGGTGACCATGGTGGAGACGCCGATCCAGCCGCCCTTGGCCTTGGCGAGGGTGTCGCGCATTTCCGCGACCTGTTCGGCGACGCTGGCCAGCGATCGCTCGACGCGGTCCATCTGCTGCTGGAGGTGGCGGACATTGCTTTCCAGCGCGCCGAAGTCGCGCGGGCTGATGCTGTCGGGGGGCATGGTTTCGGCGTCCTTCACGGCACGCGGGCGGCGATGGAGGAGTATTCGGCGGCATAGGCGCTGCGCCATTTGGTGGCGGCGCTGAGCAGCCTGGGCGTGCTGTAGCTGGCGTCGGTCAGATCGGCGCGGCCGAGCTTTTTCGATTGGTTGCTGCCCCAGCCCCAGAGCGTGCCGTCCTGCGCCACGGCGAGGGTGTGGTTCAGCGCGCAATGCACCCAGCGCCATTCGGTGATGGTGAGGCCGCCATCATCGCCGACGACCTGGGTCAGCGTGTCGGTGTTGCTGGTGGTGCCGATGCCGAGCTCGCCGGCGGTGTTCTGACCGCAGGCCCAGAGGGTGCCGTCATTGCGCAGCAGGAAGGTGGAATACTCGCCGCAGAAGACATTGACCCAGAAGGCGCCGGCGGCGTTGGGGGCGACGATGGCGGGCAGCAGGCTGCTGACGCCGGGTCCGCGCTGGCCGGAGCTGGCCAGGCCCCACATCCAGACATTGCCGTCCTCGTGGAAGCCGGCGCCGTTATAGGCGCCGACGCTGGCATAGCGCCAAGGCCCGGCGGGGGAGACCTTCTTGCAGTAGCGGTCCTGGGTGTAGCCCTGGGTAATGATGCCGCCATTCTCCTCCGGAGATCCGCGGCCGAGCTGCATCGAGCCGTTATTGCCCCAGGTCCAGAGATCGCCCTGATCGTCGAGGCCGGCGACCCAGCGATGGCCGACCCACATATCGACAAAGCGGATGGCCTGGCTGCGATAGGGCGCGTCAGTGAGGGCGGTGTTGTAGGGGGTGCTGCGCGTGCCGGTATTGGTGCCGTCATTGAGCTGGGCGGCGATGTCGTTGCGGCCGAAGGTCCAGATGTTCCCGTCGCGATCGAGGGCGGCGGAGAATTCCGAGCCGACGCCGACTTTGCGCCAATGGGTGGCGCTGCCGATCTGGGTCAGGGCGCGGCGCAGGGTGGTGTCGCCCTGGCCGAGCTGGCCGAAGGAGTTGTCGCCCGCGGCCCAGATGGTGCCGTCGGCGCGCAGTGCCATCATGTGCCGGCCGTAGAGGGCGAACTGGGTCCATTTCTGCGGCGTGGCCCAGGGTGCGAGGGGCAGCTGGAAGGCGTTGAAGTACTGGTCGGCGCCGGCGCCGCCGGCGCCGGTCTCGCCCCAGGAGTTCTGGCCGGCGACGTACCAGTTCATGTCGGGCTCGATGCCGCCGAAGAAGGCGCGACGGATGAGCATCAGCGCATCACCTTGCCAAAGAGGGTGGTGCCGCCATTGCCGGTCCAGATGAGGATCCAGTCGGTGTCGACGTTGTTGAGGACGATGTTCGTGCTGCCGAAGACGGTGGTGTAGCTGCCGTCGGGGCGGAGCCATTTGATGGTGGGCCAGGTGACGATGTGGCTGCCGCCGTTGACGAGCTCGATGAGGAGTTCACCGAAGCCCGCGGGCCATCCGGTGAAGGCGACGGTGAGTGCGCCGCCAACGGTGAGTTTCTGGTGCCCCGCGGCGCCGACATCGAAAGTCTGGGTGGAGCCGGCGGCGCCGGTGCCCTTGTTGAGGGAGGAGAGGCCGCCGGCGGAGAGGGTGGTGGCGGAGAGCGAGAGGCCGTTGCCGATCTGCAGCTCCTCGAGGGCGCCACTGGTGCCGGAGCCGCGGCCGAGCAGGCGTTGGGAGGCGGCGGTGAGGCCGGAGGCGGTGGCCGCGCCGGTTGCGGCCTTGCCGGCGAGGGCGGTGGCGAGGCCGGAGACATCGGCGATGGCGTGGCCATGGCCGGTGGCGGACTTGCCGTCGAGGGCCGCCTGAAGGCTGGTGACCTGGGCGATGCTGTGGCTGTGGCTGCTGGGGGCTTTGCCGTCGAGCGTGCTTTGCAGGCCGGTCACATCGGCAATGGCGTGGCCGTGGCTGGCAGCGGCCTTGCCGGCGAGGGCGGCGGAGAGGCCGGTGACGTCGCTGATCTCGTGGCTATGCGGGCCGCCGCTGCCGCCACCCTCGGCATTCAGGGTGCTGCCGTCGAGGGTGAGGCCGGTGCCGAGGGTGAGTTCCTGCACGGCACCGCCGCCGCTGCTACTGCGGCCGAGCAGGCGGCCGGGGGCGGAGACGGTCAGGCCGGAGCTACTGGCGGGGCCGGGCGCGATCTTGCCGTCGAGCGCGGTTTGCAGGCCGGAGACCTCGGCGATGGCATGGCCGTGGCCCGCGGCAGACTTGGCGTCCAGGGCGGCTTGCAGCCCTGTGGTGTCGCTGATGGCGTGGCCGTGGCTGGTGGCGGCCTTGCCGGCGAGGGCGGTGGAGAGGCCGGAAACATCGGCGATCTCGTGGCTGTGGCTGGTGGCGGCCTTGCCGGCGAGGGCGGCAGTGAGGCCGGTGACGTCGGCGATGTCATGGCTATGCGGCCCGGCGCCGGTGGCAGCGTTCAGGGTGCTGCCGTCGAGGGTGAGGCCGGTGCCGAGGGTGAGTTCCTGCACGGCACCGCCGCCGCTGCTGCTGCGGCCGAGCAGGCGGCCGGGGGCGGAGACGGTGAGGCCGGAGCTGCTGGCCGGGCCGGGCGCGATCTTGCTGTCGAGGGCGGTCTGGAGCCCGGAGACATCGGCGATGGCGTGGCCATGGCTGGTCGGGGCCTTACCGGCGAGGGCGGCGGAGAGGCCAGTGACGTCGGCGATATCGTGGCTGTGCGGGCCGGCACCGGCGGCGGCGTTCAGCGTGCTGCCGTCGAGGGTGAGGCCGGTGCCCAGCGCCAGCTCCTGCACGGGGCCGCCGCCGGCGCTGCTGCGGCCGAGCAGCCGAGCCGTGGTGGAGAGGGTGAGGCCAGAGGTGGTTGCCGCGCCGGCCGCAGCCTTGCCGTCCAGCACCGCCTGAAGCCCTGCGGTATCGGCAATGGCATGGCCATGTCCGGCGAGGGCTTTGCTGTCGAGCGCAACCTGAAGGCCCGTGGTCTCGGCGATGGCGTGACCGTGGCTGATCGGTGCCTTACCGGCCAGGACGGTGGACAGGCCGGTGACATCGGCGATCTCGTGGCTGTGGCTGGTCGACGCCTTGCCGGCCAGGGCGGCGGCGAGGCCGGTGACGTCGGCGATGTCGTGGCTATGCGGGCCGGCTCCAGTCGCGGCGTTCAGCGTGCTGCCGTCGAGGGTGAGGCCCGTGCCGAGCGCCAGCTCCTGCACGGGGCCGCCGCCGGCGCCGCCGCGGCCCAGCAGCCGCCCCGTGGCCGAGACGGTGAGGCCGGAGGCAGTCGCCGCGCCGGCACCCGCCTTGCCATCCAGCACGGCCTGGAGCCCCGCCGTATCGGCGATGGCATGGCCGTGGCCAGTCGCGGCCTTGCCATCCAGCACGGCCTGCAGCCCGGCCGTGTCGGCAATGGCGTGGCTGTGGTTCAGCGGCGCCTTGCTGTCGAGCGCCGTGCCGAGACCCGTGGTGTCGGCGATGGCATGGCCGTGGTTCAGCGGTGCCTTGCTGTCCAGTGCGGCGCCGAGCCCCGTCGTGTCGGCGATGGCGTGGCCATGGCTCAGCGGCGCCTTGCCATCCAGCGCTGCGGCGAGCCCCGTCGTATCGGCGATGGCGTGGCCGTGGGCCACGGCGGCCTTGCTGTCGAGTGCGGCGCCGAGCCCAGCCGTGTCGGCGATGCTGTGCCCGTGCGCTGCGGCCGCCTTGCCGTCGAGCACGGCTTGCAGCCCCGACACATCGGCGATGGCGTGGGTATGCGGCCCGGCGCTGCCGCCGCCCGCCACGCTCAGCGTGCTGCCGTCCAGCGCCAGGCCGGTGCCGAGCGCCAGCTCCTGCACCGGGCCGCCGCCGGCGCTGCTGCGCCCCAGCAGCCGCGCCGTGGCCGAGACCGTGAGGCCGGAGGCGGTTGCCGCGCCGGCAGTCGCCTTGCCCTCCAGCGCCGCTTGCAGGCCGGTGACCTGCGCGATCGTATGGCCATGCGTGCCCTGCAAGGCCTCCTGGATCGCACTCAGCGGCGCCTGTTCCACCGCGCCGGTGTCGGGATTGGTGCCATAGACCGACAGCGCCAGCGGATTCTCCGCGACCGGCAGTTCGGTGGCGTCCTGCACCAGGACAGGGCTTTGGATCAGGGTTCCACTCACGGCATGACTCCGCCGATGGCTCGGCCGTTCGGAAGGATGAGGATGGCGCCCTGCGACGTGGCGGCCGGCACCGCCTGGGCAGGCAGCAGCACGACGGCGCCCTCGGTCAGCAGAAAGGGCCGCTGCACGATGCGGGCGATGGGCGAGATGACGACGCAGCGGGCGACAAAGCGGCCCGCCTCGGTGAGGGCCAGGCGCGCCGTGGCCTGGCCCGTGGCATCGGTGATCCGGCGCGGGGCGCGCAGTTCCAGCCCGCCAGGGGTGACGTAGGAGAGATGCGCCACCGCGCCCGGCAGCGGCGCATCGTCCAGATCGGTGACGCGGACCTCGAGGACGATGCCGCTGCCCTGCACCGCGCGCGGCACCAGGTGGTCGCTGCTGTAGACGCGCAGCGTCACCCGCACATCGGTGATGACGGGCATGTAGCCTCCGGATTGTGGATGGGCGCGCCGCAGCGCGCGAGGTCAGGCGGCCTCGGCCGCGGTGCCGTCGGCCAACAGCGTGTCGCGCTCCGCGGCGTCGATCAGGCCGGCGGCGAGCAGCGCGGTGACGCCGGCGGCGGTCTCGGCATCGTCGAGCTCGACGCGCTGGGCGGCGGCGAGGTCATCGAGCCAGACCTGGATGGAGGCGTCGCCGGCCTCCATGGCGGTGGAGGCGGCCAGGGTGATGGCGGCGCGGCGCGCCGGCGACAGGCGGCGCCGAAAGGCGAGCGCGGAGATGCGGCGGATCGGCGGCGGCGCGGGCGGCGGCGGCGGGTCCTGGGCGATGGGCACGCCGTCGGGGCCAGGCAGGATGCGCTGGCCAGCGGCCTGGGCCGCGATCAGCGCGGCGTGCTGGTCGTCGCTGAGGGCGATGGCATCGGCCGGCACGGCCTCGCCATGCAGCGCGTCCAGGTAAAAGCCGCCGGTGCTGGGAGCATAGAGATACATGCGGAGCCTCCTATCGGCCGATGGCGAGGTAGCTGCCGGTCATGGCGGTGGCGGCCTGGCGGCAGGAGAGTCCCATCATCACGCCGGTGAGGCTCGGTGCGCCGCTGTGCCAGGCATGTTCCTGCAAGCAAGCGCCGGAGACGTCATGCGCGATGCCGTAGACGCGCCAGCAGGCATTCGGAAAGGCGATCGGGAAGGTCACGAGGATGGTCGCATGCTCGGCGACGCCATCGACCAGGGCGCCCGTGGTGCCGCCAAAGCTGCCCCATTGCAGGATCAGACCGCCCGGCAGGCGCTGCCAGCCATTGGCCGCAAGGGTGCCGCCGCCGCCAAAGAGGGCGGTGCAGGCGGCGAGAACCTGGGCGTGGTTGTTCCGGTCGGGCGTGATGCCGGCGGCGAGGAGGAAGCTCATCAGCTCCTCCTGGAGGGTGTTGAATTCGGCGGCGCCAAAGATGCTGCCCAGAAGGCCGGCGCCGGGATTGCCGCTGGTGCCATAGCCTGGCGTGCCCACCGGGGCCGGTGCTGCCGGCAGCGACGGGACCTGGGTGCCGTTCGCGAGACGATACATCGCCGCTCCTACGCGTATTGAAAGATCAGGGTGGTGTGCAGCGGCGCCAGGGCGCGCATCTCGCATTCGAGGACGTCGTTGCCCCAGCTGCGGAATCGCTCGCCGAGGGTGGACTGGCCCAGCCGAAACGGGGTGATGGTGGTCAGCGGCGCCTGCACCGCCCAGGCATGCGCCCAGCTTTCGTCCTGGAGATTCCCGCCCAGGCGCATGGCGCCGAGGCGGGAGGGGCCGAATTCGCGGATGGTGATGGCGTAGCCCAGCGCGGCGGCCTGGCCGACCAGGTAGGGGATGCTCTGGCCGCCTCGGGCGGTGAGCCGTGCGACCACCTGGCCGCGGCGCTCCTGGAGGCCGGGCGCGGGACCGGCGCAGGGGTCGGGCAGGCCCAGTGCCGCCTCCCATTCGGGCAGCAACTCGAAGGCCGTGGCCGGGAAGGCATCGACCAGCAGGGCGCGGGCGCGGGCACGCAGCCGGGCGGCGCCGGCGGCGAGGCCCGAAAGCACCCGTTCCTGCGTCGTGCCGGCGTGGCGGGGCCAGACCGGGCCGCTGGGCATCAGGGCTTGCAGGGCGGCGAGGTGCTCGGCCGGGCCGCGTTCGACATCGGCCATGGTCAGGCGGGCCAGGTGATGAGGCCCAGCACCGGCAGGCGGCCGGTGGGGGCGGTGACCGGGACGAGGCCTGGCAGGGAGAACCGCTCCACCCCCGGCACGCCGTCGATCGCCGCGGCGATGGCGGAGGGGTAGATGGTGCCGCCGGGGATGCCCTCGCGGCGGAACATGCCGGTCAGGGCGGCGGTGATGGCGGCGCGGATGGCGGTGCTGTCGGCCGAGAGATCGGCGATGGTCAGATGCACCGGATGGGCGATCGGGGCCACGACATAGACCAGGGCGGTCACGGGTTGCCGCTGCCGGATGTAGTTCGCGACCAGCAGCTGGTCACCGGTGGCGGCGACGGCGCGGGGGTCCGAGGCGGCGACGCCGTCGGAGCCTTGCGGAAAGCCCGCATCGTCGGCGCGGGCATCGTCGAGCATGATATGGACGGTGACGGTGCCGGCGGCGAGGCTGGCGTCCCAGGCACGGGTGATGCCGGGGACTTCCTTGGCCCAGTCGGCATAGTCGCCGGCCGCGCCGCCTTTGGGCGGGCTGCGGTAGCGGTCCAGCATGCGCTGCCGGAAATCCTCCTCCGGCTCCTGATCGGCGCCGCCGGCGGCCGCGGTGGCCAGGGTGCCGGTGGCGAGGATGCCGCTGGCCGCGCCCATCAGGGTGACGGCGGCGCCGGCGAGCGCATTGCCGGTCGCGCCGGGTTCCTCGGCCGCGATGGGCACGGTGACTGTGCCGCCGGACCCGACCGTGCCCAGCGCCGTGGTCCGGTAGGCGATGCCATCGGCGGTGCGGCTGATGCGGGTGCCCTCGGCGAGGATGGCGCCGGGCGTGCCGCCAAAGGTCGCCGTGGCGGCGGCGGTCTCCATGTCCTTGCGAAAGATCCCGACGAGGGCGGCCCAGGCGACCAGGCGGGCGCCTGTGGCGGTGAGCGGATTGGCCTCGCGGGCGATCCAGTCGAGATAGCCGTAGAGGCCTTGCAGAAGGCCCGCCAGGACCTTGGCGAGGATGCCCAGCGGGGAGGCGCGGAGGATGGTCGTGCTGCCGCTGGCGGCGGCCATATCGGCCCGCGCCTGCCGCAGCAGGGCGGTCAGGGTGGGGCGCTCGAAGGCCATGGTCGGAGATCCCGTGTCAGATGCCCTGCCAGGCCCATTCGGCGCGCAGGGCGGCGCTGCGGTGGGGCTGGTGGATGGTGATGGCGGCGCCCATGCGGGTGGGGCTGATCCAGGTGGTGCTGACCTCGACCTTGCGGGCGATGCCGTCGTCGATCAGCCAGGCCAGGGCCTCGCGGATGTAGTCGCGGGCGAGGTTGAGGGTTTCGGGGCGGCGCTTGGCGCGGCGCAGCAGCCAGAGGCGGGAGCCGATGGGGTCCTCGCCCAGGGCATTGCCCCACCAGCCCCGGCGGTCCGTCTCGCCCTGCGGCAGCACGTCATCCGGTGCGGCGCGCGCATCGGTGAAGAGGCTGATCATAACGGCGGTTTCGAGCGCCTGGGCGGTGACGAGGTTGCCACCCTCGGTGAGCTGCCAGTCGCCCTGGGAGCGTTCAGCGTCCCAGAGGATGGCGATGTCGGTCGCGGTCATGAGGGCGGCAGGGTTTCGCTGTCGGTCTCGGTGTGGGTGTGGGCGTTGAAGCTGCGGCCGCCGATGATGACGTCCTCTGTCACGGTCAGGGCGCCCTCGATCGTCGTCATGGGGGCGTTGCGGAGCGTGATGGGCAGGCCGGCGCCGTCGATGACGATGCCGGCGCGGGTCAGGTGGATGCGCTGGCCGAGATCGTCATGGATGACGGCCTCGCCCTCCTCGATGTCGACCTGGTAGCGGCGGTCATTGGTCGCGACGATGAAGCCGGCGGCGCGGTTGCCGCCGGGGAACAGCACCACGACGTCAGCACCCGCCTTGGGGCGGGAGGCAAAGCCATAGGCTTGCAGCAGCGGGGTCTCGTCGCGGATCTCCGCGGCGTCGAAGCGCACCTGCATGCGCCGCGCGCCGCGGCCGCCGAGAGCGGTGCTGGCGACGACGCGGCCGATGGCGACCATGGACATCAGGCGCGCGTAGAGGCGGTCGAGGCCGGCCGTCATGGCAGTGGTCCCCCGCCCTGGCGCAGAGCGTCCTGTACCTGCCAGTCGAAGGGGGCGAGGTAGGCGGGCTGGGGCTGGAAGGCTTCCTGGGGCATCAGGGTGAGGCGGGCATGGGTGCCCTGGCGGCCGCGCTCGAAGCTGACCTCGGAAATCAGCCACTCCACATCGGGTAGTTTCAGCGATGGCAGCTGCACCCGCGCCAGGCGGTTCGGTTGCCACAGGGCACCGGCGGCGTCGCGCCAGGAATCCGCGAGGATCTCCACCGCCTGGCTGCGGCCGAAGCGCCTGGCGCGTTCCCAGTCGACGCGGCGCTGGGCGATGTCGACGCCGTTCTGCAACGTCTCGGCGATGACGATCAGCGGGCGAAAGCGCCGGCCCTGTCCCGGCGCATCGGCACCGATGGTCACATCGAAGGCACGGGCGCGGGTGTTGAAGTCCGGCTGCGCGGCGCGGTCGAACTGCGCCAGCGTCTCCACCGGCATGAAGACCGCCTCGTAGAGGCTGTAGCGCTTGTCGTAGGCGCGGGTGACGCTGGCCTCCTCGACATTGGCGCCCTCCTTGAATCCGCTGGCCATGCGGTCCGTGGCCAGGTGGGCGAGGATCAGCCGGCCATCCGGGCCCTCATAGGCGAGGAAGTCGGAATGGCGGGCGATGCGGTCGATGATGTCCCAGGCGGTCTCGGTGAGGATGACGTTGAACTGCGGCACCACCTCGCCCTCACCGGCGCGGGCATCGACCTCGATGCCGTAGATGGCGGCGAGCTGGGCGATGACCTGACGGGAGCGGGCGCTGAGGATCTGATTGGCGCTGCCGCGCAGATAGGCGGAGCAGTCGACCAGGTCCTGGCATTTGCCGCGGCCGGTGACGCGGATCTGCGTGCCGCCGCGCTTGCTGACGGTGATGGCGTAGCGGTCGACATATCCGGTGAGGACGAGGTCGTCGCCGATGCGGAGGACGCATTCCATGCCGGGCTCGACCGGCACGGCGGGCTTGCCGGGGTAACGGTCAGTGACGACCAGGTCGAAGTCGCTCGGCATGCGCTCAATGCCGACGCCGATGCGGATCTCTTGCCAGCCAGAGAGCAGCCGGCCGTCGACCAGCAGCGAGACTTCGCCGTCGTGGGGCGGCATGAAGAATCTCCAGATACCGAGAGCTCCCAGCCGGTTAGCGGCGGCTCAAATTCTTGTCTAAACCAACCCAGACTGGCTCTGAGTGGTTGAAATCAGCGGATGGCAGTCCCGACAGGCTGCTATGAATGAAACCCATCAGGTGCCGATTTGATTGACGACGAACTGACCATCGGCACCCTGTGTCCCGGCTTCTCCAGGTGGTCCTGCTGGACCAGTTGGACCCTGCGCTCCGGTTGGGCCGTTGCCGCGGCACCAACCATTGGGCTCTCCACCTCGGCCTCCTGGACCACCTGGCCCTCCGTCGCCGCCAGGACCGGCAGTGCCCGCGGGTCCTCCATTCAGAACCGGAGTGGGGCCGGGCCACTGCGCTCCGTGCGGCAATGCGACAGTTAGGGTCCCGCCGGCTCCTCCGTTCCCGCCTCTAGTCCCAGGTGAGCCTGCACCACCCGATCCGCCCCGCTCGCCGGTGCCTGGCCCAGCTCTGCAGTCAACGGCAGTGGAAACGCCCTGAGCACCTTGCGCTCCAGCGGACCCTTCTCCCCCTGTCGACCCTTTAACGCCGTTCAGTCCAGGTTCTCCGCGCAGGACGACTGGCAAGAGCCCACTGATCCGCTGGTAAACCTTGAGCGTGAGGCTGCCAGCGTTGCGTCCGTTTTGCTCAGTCCGTGTCGATGAACCGTCTGGAAAAGCGAATATCCGCCCGTTGGTCGAAATGAACTCGAGCGCCTCAATTTCTAAGGAGGAGGCGTTTAACTGGATGGTCGCATTATTCAGCCGGATGGCTCGGGCCCGGATACTAAAGTTTCCGGTTGGAGGCATCACAAGCGTGCCGTTTGAGATATACACCTGCGGAAGTTTGCTTAGAGCTGACATGATTGCGGTGCGATCACCGCCGGAGGAAGGATCAGCGATTTGCGGAACCCGGGACTGTAGTTCCTGCAAGGTCATCGAAGCTCCAGCGAGGTCAACGCGCACTTCCGCAGCGGTTCCTCGAAGTGGACTTACAGCGATCTCCGGAGCATCTAGCCACCGCGCCAACAACAAGGTGCCGCGCTCAGGGACGCCGAAGAACGCACAGGACACAAAAAGACTCATCACAGCGCTCAGCAGAGCCACCATGACCCAACTCAGGACCTTACCTGGCAGTGAGTTGTTGCGCGCCAGCGTTGCAAGGAGCAGAGAAACGAGGGTCAGTGCCAGCACCATTGGCAGCAGGGACCAAAAGCCCACACCCCAACTCAGGATGACACCGACCAGCGCGAATGCCAGAGAGCCACCCGCGAGGAGTCTTCCCTGAAGAGGCGCCTCGTCCCAAAGAAAGCGAATCAGGGCGAGTGGACTGGAACCGGCCGGCACTCTTCTAGTGGCTGGGTTCGGGCCCTCTGGCCCTTCTGCTGGAGCACCTGCATCTAATGCCATGGGATCCCCGCTGCCTTATCCAGCAGGACACTGGCAGCTTCAGTTCGAAAATCAAATATTTTCGGAAAGCCCCCCTTTTGCAAAGGGCGTTGTCGGTTCCTAATCGAGCTGGCCACAATTCTAAGCGGCGTCGCCAACTTCAGTGAGTTGTGCCGGGCGCTGGTGCCCGATAAGCAAGTCTTCGACCCGATGCTCATGCCCCTAGCACGCTGATTGTCCGCGCGATGAAGTTCGGATCCTCGGCATCCGCCTGGAGGCTGACCTCATCCGCACGGCCGATGTCCTCGTACAGCCGATACGCACGCACCAGGGCCGGCAGCGGTTCCGACACGGTCACCGTCCGCAGCCGCGCCAGATCGGCCGCCCGCCGCGTCAGATCCTCCGCCACGGCGGCGCGCAGATCGCGGAGCGCCAGCGCCGTCGCATCCTCTCCCGCATCGGCCGCCACCACCTCCTCCG
>JAESGV010000113.1_pt1 | contig 132777 bp, 120 predicted proteins | sample 9269781 | NCBI WGS metagenome assembly JAESGV01 (sample SAMN15741586, study PRJNA653496) | algae metagenome | isolation source: Tildeniella torsiva UHER 1998/13D and co-occurring heterotrophs from... | place: Slovakia: Slovak Paradise National Park, Hrabusice, Kosice Region | collected 2000-01-01 | reverse complement strand
AACCTTGAAAACTAGCACTTTATCTTGTAAGCTAGCTAGTTATAAATAATATTTAAAAATATCTCTTTACTCTCTTTTGAGCTCGTTTTCGGGACGACCGTCGGAACCAGCGGCTTGACTGCTGTGATACACTCTTCAGTACCCATATGTCCTTCTATGTCCTTCCTGTTAAAAAATTCTAAACAATTTGGACATTTGGTTTGATATGCGGCGCAATTTGTTAACATGTGCTCCAACACACGAACTTCTCTCGTCCTAGTCTCATTTGGATCAGAACCCCATTGCATAAACATACAATTCGGCAAATCACATTGGCATGAAACACCATTTGTACGTGTGATTGGTACCTCCTCGTGAACTAGTAAATGATTATCATACTCGCCTATTTTGACGAGTTGTTTGCATATGATACACGACATTTTATCATTCTTGTTATACAAAGAGTTATATAGATCACTAACAGAATTCAACCGTATTCGTTTTGGTTTTACAAGTGGTGCCGTCACATCTATGCCACTCTTACGTAACTTTTCAAGCGTATCTGTAGTTATCATAGCATTAGTACCAGCAAGAGTCAAGTTTTTAATTCTAGAGTTTGTTAACGACAACAAGTTCCATTCAGTCTTTTTCAATATGGAAACACGCAAATCGGTAACAGTTGACTTGGCAATGTAGCTAAACACAGAATCAGAAACATCAGAGCATGAAGCAATATCTAATTCTGATAGAATAACACATTTGCGTAACAAGTGCGCAACACCGTGACTTGTTACAACACTGTTACACGATAAAGAAAAACAAACAAGTTTTGGGAACAATGTTCCAATGCGATCCAAACATTGATCATCTAGACCTTCACAAACAAGTTTCAAAGTTGATAACTTGTTCGCGTACGTGGTATTTGCGATATCCAAACTGAACATATTTTGCTTGAAACGTAACCATGGAGTCATTCCGATTAATTCCAAATGTTCCAATACTGGTGACGATAATATTGTTTTTAACATTTGTGCGTCAAATTCGACATCGTGAATGCTAAAAATATGCATGTCGATTATTCGCAATACAATGACATTCTTGAACATATCAACTTGAATATTCATTCGATTGTATAATGTCAAGTATTCGACATTTGGCGCCGATATCAATGTTGCTTTTCCGAGTTCTAAATATTTTACGTTTGGTAAATTAACATTAGTCAACTCTTTGTCTGTCTTGTAGATGAATACTTCGAGATTGGGGAATGAAAAATCTGTTGTTCGTGTAGTTGCGATCATATCATCTTCGCGCACGATTTGTATAATACTATCTGACCATGTGTCGATACGACAACAGTCGATGACTAACTCTTTTAGTGTTTCAGGGTTGAGTGCGGCGATAGCGTCTAAATGTTGGTTTGTTAGAACGCAATTGTGTATGGAGAGGCGCACGAGATTTGTGCATCGTATTGTGATTGCGAGTAGACCCTTGTACGAGAGTTCTGATCCAATATCAAGTGCCATATCTTTATCAGACCAAGAATCCAGGTACATTGAGTATTTGGAGAATAATGGATCTGATTTGCGTGGAAGTTGGTACGATTGATCACTATAATAGTTTGGCAGTTGTCTATTTTCTCTACTGATTGTCAGCGACTCTAATTTTGGGTATCGTTTTGAAATGACATTTAGAAACTCATCACTGATACCATTCCCACCTAGCGTCGCACGAGCCGAAATATTTTGTTGTTCAAAGATTGTAGGAGTAACATGAATTGCATAGAAACGATTTGGGTCTGTTGTGAACGAATAAAACGATTTTGAAATTAAAGAAACTGATGCAATAATGTCGTACAGTTCCAAATACGATAGAATCAGCTCGAGTGTGTCTGCTGGTAGTTGATCCATCAAGCTTGTGTGACGTTTCTTGACAGAAAATTACAAACTAACATGTCTGTACTGTTCACGAAAGCAGAGGGTGACCACGCTAGTACTGAAATACCTCAATGGGCTAGTGTCGATAAATGGGAGGAACTCACATGCGATTTTTTCAAGAACGATCCAGTAGTGCATGTTAGCGGTGGTTCTGAATTTTACATCTTTATTACAGGTAAATATTTATTGTAGCATCTATAATAATTATTCAGCAAGTGGCAAAGTCTACGGAAGAGGCGCAAATAGCAGTGGTAAGTAATTAGTACATATTAACAGCAGGACAAATCGGTTTGGGCCCTAACATCGACAACACTTCTGACATACGACCTATGTTAGGACTTCAAGACGTAAAAATTGTTTACAGCCATTCAAACTCGTTACATAGTTATTTACTATCAGGTAATTCATTTTCTTGATACTAACCGTATTATAGACGACGGTCAGGTATATGGTGTTGGCTACAATACATACAAACAGCGTACGATATATATTTATTTTTAATGATCTAGTTACCGGAAACTTCAACGACAGTACACATCTTTATATACCACGAAAAACGCAAATGCCATACTTGAAACCAACAGAAATTGTTACAAACGTCGCATGCGCATACAGCTTCTCCGTTATTGGCGCATACTCTCACGAAACAGGAAACTCATCACTCTACGTTATCGGCCAAATCGTATGGGTTGGAAGCGGTCACGATTGTGAAGCCACGTACACTTTTCCAAATCAAAAAATCAAAAAAATCGATGCAGGTTCATTTCATTTGGTAGTCCTTTTCGAAAGTGGATTAGTGTATACAGGTGGTGAGAATGCGTTAAAATTGGGTCGTGATAAGAACACTTCCCCCAACAAAAAACCATTTGATATGATCGATACAATTCAAGATCAACCATGTATCGATGTTTGCTGCGCGAGTAACGAAACGTTTGTACTTACTGCAGAGAACAAATTGTATCATTTTACAAATTATGGAGAAAAGATAATCAAGACGGAAACGATTATGCAGAGTGTCTACGCAAGTGGTAACATGGTCATGGTATGTGTTTGATTTTATTCTAATATTTGTAGTTGAGCAAGAGTGGTGAATTGTTTGATAAAAGTGGAAAGATCAGTCTTCCTGCAACACGAGCAGATATTGAGGTGAGATACAGCAATGGAAAATTATTGTTTGTGTTTGATAAAAGTAAGTGGTTAAGGAATGGTTTTTAACATGTGTAGTTGAGAATAAGAGAATCAAGTATTACTTCAAATCGTTAAAGACAGAAGCACAAGAAGCGCATTTCAGCGATATTGTTGTCATACGATAAATTTTCTTTGTATTTCACGAACTTGTCTTGTAACTTGGAAAAACTAGCCGTTATTTTGGAGGGAAAAATGGAAAGAAGAAGAGTGAAGAAGAGAACTCGCCTACCAGCAGTAACAGAACAGAACGAGAATTCACTACAAACGCGAACTGTGACTCCTGAACGAGCAACAAAAAAGCGAAGATTGTCAAATGAACAAACAGAAGCAACAGAAGCTTCTCCCGTAACGCCAACGACGCAAGCATTTCCGAAACAAAACACACCACTCAGAAAAACACCAATACAGCGCGTACGATCAATGTATGGCACACCATTGTATAAAGCATCGTTACTCAAAACGCCAGTATTTCGCCCTATGAAACGGATACTACAATCACCTGTCGCTGTCGTACGTCAAAAACAAAAATCAGATGAAAAGAAAAAGAAATATGCAACAAGCACTGCAGAAATACCACAAACAGTAACACAAGAAGAGTTGGCGACAGTATACAAACTCAGCGATTTGAAAAAGTACTGCGAACAGAATGGGGAGAAACAAACAGGCAAAAAAGAAAAAGTTGTAGGCCGTGTATGGCGAATTATACAGCAAAAGAATCAATTTGAGCCAATGACGAGTCCTGCGCTATCACTACGTTTGAAACACAATAGTGTCCCGCAACAAGAGGAAAATCGACCAAAAACCAAATTCAATATCTTTTCCAAGATACCATTCTACTTTGATGAAATAGAAAAATAATTTATTCTCAATCCAGACCAAATTTCAAAGTTGGTACCTACTCTTTTACACGTTACTGATCTTTACTTGCCAGATGAAAACTTTAAGTGTAATTCACTGCAAATGTTCACTAACGCATGTCCACTTGCCAATTTTTTGACGAATTTGAATCTTGGCAAGGATTGTTATGGGGCTTTGGTGCTTGAAGCCTTCCGACATCTCATCCGAATCTTCGTTTAGTATCTCTCCATAACGAGTAATTTGTAACTGTTGTTGTTTATCCGCTCGAGAAGCTAAGAGCAAGATACACACTATGACTACGAGCGTAGTCACAGAGAAACAACTGTTTGGTTACACGGTTGTTGAAGTTCTCCACGATGGAAACCATTCACGTATTTATCGTTGCAAAAAGGGTGAAAAATTTTACATTTTAAAAACCCACCCTGCAGCATACTGCACTGATGTCACAGCCAAAAAATTCAAAAGAGAGTTTGTCGTAGGATACCAATTATCAAAAGAATCGTCGCGAATAGTTAAGTACTTGTCGTTTGAAGAAGAAGTCGTAATGAGAGATATGGAAAAAAATTACTCTGTAGCAGTCGTACAAGAAGATTACGGAGGTTTATCGTTACTGTCATTGATACCAAACGGAGGCTTCTCGCTACCTCAATTTTTTAATATTGCTGTTCAATGCGCACACGGCCTACGCGACATCCATCGACTAGATACAATCCATAGAGATATAAAACCAGCCAATCTAGTTATGAACCCAGAAAGCGGAGAAGTACGATTTATTGATTTTGGAAACTCATCGCGACTGCGCGAAGTAACAGAATCAGCATCGACGAGTCCGCATCGTTTGTGTGGAACAATGTCATATTTATCACCAGAACAAACAGGTCGTATGAATCGTTCCATAGACTATCGAACTGATTTTTATTCGTTGGGCATTACATTTTATCAACTATTAACAAACGAATTACCATTTACTTCTTCGGACGTAATGGAACTGATACATTGTCATATTGCTGTGGAACCTCCTGCACTACCGAATAGTATTCCTCAAGTATTGCAACAAATTGTATTCAAATTGTTGAAAAAGGATGCACAAGAACGGTACCAATCGTGTAGAGGTTTAATGTACGATTTACAGAAATGCCAATCAACTATGGTACAAACGTACGTTTTATTGCCAGTATTAACAATATAGGACAAATGATCGATATGAAATTCCTTTATTTGAAATTGCAACTCGTGATTTTTCGGAAAAGTTGACCATACCGAAACGATTATATGGTATGTTGATAATTGTTTCTGTGTTAACTTTTAAGGTCGCCAAGAAGAACTACGGATACTACTAGATACTTTCCAACGCGTAGTAACTCATGGTTGTAGTGAATTATTACTCGTTAGTGGATACAGTGGCGTTGGAAAATCTGCACTTGTTCGTGAACTTCACAGACCAATCTCTTTCCGTCATGGATACTTTTTACTCGGAAAGTTTGATCAATTAGAGAGAAATATTGCCTACAGTGCGCTAGTTTATGCATTCGAAACGTTAATTAGACAAATTTTAGGAGAAACGGAGAGTCGTATCGAAAATGCGAGGAAACGTATTACGGAAGCATTAGGAGCCAATGCACAATTAATTGTTGATATTATACCTGATTTAGGATTACTCATAGGCGAACAACCACCTGTTGTTGAAGTAGGACCAACAGAATCAAAAACAAGGTTTGATATGACTTTTAGAAAATTTGTCGCTTCGTTTGTAAGTGCTGAACATCCACTAGTCATCTTTATGGATGACCTGCAGTGTACGTTGTCTTTTTCACAATTTTAATCATTTCACAGGGGCCGATCGCGAGAGTGTAGAGTTAATCAAGTCGGTACTAGAGGACAGTAAAGATGCTCTATTGATTGTCGGTGCCTACCGTGATAACGAAGTATCAGAAACACACTACGTCAAACGAGTGATAAATGAGATCAAACAAAAGGAACAAGTTCGAGTAACAGAATTATCACTCCGACCTCTAGAAATAGGTACTGTATATAATTGGTTGAGCGATACGTTCAATAGAAACTCTGACGCGTAAGTCGATTTTAAATGTTTTTATGCTCACAAGATTAAGCAACATTCAACCAGTTACAGATTTACTGTACAAAAAGACAGAGGGAAATCCGTTCTTTCTTGCAATGTTTTTAAGAGCGTTGCATGATGAAGGATTAGTTCGATTATCTTCGGATGGTTCCCAATGGGATTTTGATTTACCAGCGATTGCAAAAAGACCAGCAACAGAAAACGTGATCGAGTTCACTGTTTCGAGAATGTCACAATTTGACAATGACGTATTATCAATACTCAAATGGTGTAGTTGTTTAGGAAATAGTTTCAACCTGAGCAAATTACAATTTGTTACGAAACGATCCCATGAAGATTTAATGGAAACGTTGTTCCCGCTACTCAATCATGGCTTGGTGAGCGTTGTCGATAACATTTTCCGGTTTGAGCATGATCGAGTGCAAGAAGCAGCCACAGGACTACTTTCCGAAGAAGATAAACACAGAACGCACTTCCAAATAGGAATGACCATGTTGGAAGGATTACTAAAGGCAGACACCGTACTAGATGCTGATACAGAGGTCAAGATGGATGATTTTGCGTGTGAAGCGCAAGAGGTGTGTGAAATAGCCGAACAGTTGAACGCAGCGAGAACTATAGTAGTTGCCGAAGCTCCACACTTGATCGTGTTTCTTTTCCGCATGAATATATTGCTTGGAAAACGTGCTATTGATACAGTTGCGTACTCATCAGCAGTAACTAGTCTCCTTCATGCAGAGTTTTTCTTTTCGCAACTAGGTGAGAAAGAAGGATGGAAAAAGTACCACAACACTGCATTCGAGTTGTTTAAGAGTCAAGCAGCTGTATACGCCATGCGTGCCGAGTATGAACTCTCTGACGCAGTTATGGACAAGATTTTAAATCATGAACCAACACTTGCCGAGCGAGGGATTATCTATAACATGAAAATCATGAAAGAGACACAATTATTCCGATTAGAAGAAGCACTCGCTATTGGTGTCATTGCTCTAGGTTATTTCGGCATTTCATTACCTACAGATCCAAAAGAATCAGATTTACTCGTCGAACAAGAAATGGAAAAAATCGAGAAACGCATGGTAGAGTTACGTGGTCCTCACCCGAATCCAAACAGTGATTTTTCGTATTTGACTGATGAAACACTGTACGAACCTACAACACCAGAAAATCGCACGTTACAGCCGTTACTTGCGACATTACAATTAACAACTTACTTGAGTGACGCTGTTCGATTCAAACTTGTTACAGCGATCAACTGTAACTTGTGTTTGCGCGTTAAACCAATTGCCGAGCTATCAACAGCGTTCTGTTTCTTAGCCGTAAGAATGGCAACAGAGAAAAAATACCTTACTGCACTAGAGTTCAAGAATATTGCGTACTATTTAGTGAACGTCGTGTATCCCAAAAACTTGGCTATTCGTTGCCAAGCGTTACATTTAGGAAGTATCTTTATCGACTTTTGGTTCAACCACGTTCGTGACTCTGAAATGGCAGAGCAACAAGCACATGATTTTGGTATAGAAAGTGGTGAGATACCATACGCTGGATATACGTACAGTTACTTGGTACCAAGCATGGAATACCGAGGAGATACGATTCCACAAATGCTTCCAGAGATTAGTCGATGTTACAGGTTTACTGTAGATACTCAAAACGTTGGAGTACGTGGACACATCGAAGCAGTTCGCCTTATGTTACACTACTTTATCGGAAGTGATTACGAACACCATGAGAGTATTGGAGTAATTGAGCAAGAATACATGGAAAAGTGGGCTTTGGCATCAAATTACTATGCACTTGCTCACTGGAGTGTTAGAAAGTTACAATTCGAGTTCACTACAAAGTATATCTATTTAGATCCCAAAGAGATAGAGAATGTTGAAGAGTTTGTTGCGAGTCAACTCAGCCGTTTGGCTGATTGTGAAAACCAACTCCAGTACATAATGTCTCACTACGCGAACACTATATTCTATCTATACGACACGCTATTATGTATTCGATTGCTAAGGCTACTACAAAGTACACCAGATACCCAGAATCTATCAGGAACTTGTCTAGATCGTATCGAGAACGGAATGTCATCATTTGAGATTTGGAGCAAGAACAATCCGATCAACTTTAGTAACAAGTACTTTTTACTAAAAGCAGAGTACACGTACTATATCGAAAACCATCACTGGAAAGCGATCAACTATTATGACGACTCGTTGAAGGCAGCATCTGATAGTGGATTCTTGCACGAGTACGCATTGACGAAAGAGTTGACTAGTATTTTGTTCATCAAAGAAGACAAACCAAGTATTGCAAAAACATACATTAAGAAAGCATACATGGCGTACAGAAAGTGGGGAGCGACATTGAAACTAGAAATCTTACAAGACAAGTACTATGACTATTTAGAGTCACTAATAGCAAAAGGCTCTCCAAATACACCAGGAAGAACAACCAATTCGACAACTCTTACTACTGTAAGTAACTTCAACTCGGATCGTAATAGATCCAAGAGTAGTAACACGTCAAGTACAGTTAATGTTCAGTTAGCGCTACTTGACATGGAGAGTGTTGTTCGTGCGAACCAAATCATTTCTTCGACCATTGATATGGATGAATTGCTATTCAACATTATGAGAGTAATTATCGAAACGGCAGGTGCCACAAGTGGTGCAATTATCACTGAGAACGAAGTCGTTGCACAGTACAAGAAAGTTGACAACACAACAGAAGATTCACAAAAACAAACAACTGTTGCGCCGAATCATATCATCACCAACATTAGTATACCACTTCGTAACTGGAAAGATGGGTGTATACCAGTCGTGCAATACGTCACAAAAACATTATCTACAGTCGTCATGGGAAATGCCATGAAAGATGATGAATATGCGTTCATACAAGCAGACGAGTACGTATTTAAAAACCAAGTCAAGTCATTACTCTGTATGCCAGTCATGCACCAAAACGAGCTGAAAGCCATTTTATACGTAGAAAACTCGCTAGCAACAGATTGTTTCACAAGTGAACGAGTGAACGTATTAGCAATCTTGACCAGTCAAATGGCCATTTCCATACAAAATTCACGATCTTTCAAGGAACAATTAAAAATTCAACAAGTTGCCGAATTCCAACGTGGTCGTGCGCAAGAGGCCGATTTGTATCGACAAAAACAAGAAGAGTTTATAGATAGAATTTGTCACGAAATTAGAAATCCTATTCAGGGTATCATGGGTAATTGCGATATGATGCGAGTGAACATGGACGAGTTGAAACAATTAGTACATCAACAGTCGTATCAAGAATGTATTGAAAAATTGGACTCGCTAGATTCATTCGTGGAAGCAGTAGTGATATGCGCCAAGTATCAAAAAGTGATCACTGATGACGTGTTAACGTTATCAAAACTAGAGTTTGGAAAAGTGGCACTTAATGCACTCGCATTTAGTCCCATCGCGCTACTCGATTCACTCATGCACATGTTCGAAGCAGAAATTCACAAAAAGAAACTCACACTTGAGAAAATTATCGATTGCAAAGAAGATGTCGTCCTAAGTGGTGACACCATGCGCATTTCACAAATTTTGATCAATTTACTCTCCAATTCGATCAAATTCACAAGTACCGGTGGTATCAAAGTGTACATGGATTACTCGTTAATCAAAGATGAAGCACAAGTGACTGTTCCAGAACTAAAATTCACTGTAGAAGATTCTGGTTGTGGAATGGATGAACAAGATACTGCACACTTGTTCAATCGTTTCGAACAAGCACAACGAACACAAAGTGAATATGGCGGAAGTGGTCTAGGATTATTCATTTGTAAACAATTAGTGTTACTCATGGGTGGACAAATTTATGTAGAATCGGTCAAAGGCATGGGTTCAAGATTTACATTTACTGTCAAGTGTTCTACTCCTGATGAGAAACAATTACGAGAATTTTTAAATGGAAAATCAAATACACCAGTTGGTGAAGATGGTGAGAAATTCTTACGAACTATTGATGTAAATGGTGTTCGGCCGTTGAATGTTCTAGTTGTAGAAGATAACAAAATTAATCATCGTGTACTAGTAAGTATGCTACAGAAAGCAGGGTGTAACTGTGCCGGTGCGTACAATGGTGTAGAAGGATTGTCTATGTACAAGGAACAATCTTTTGATCTTGTGTTTATGGATGTAACAATGCCGCAAATGAATGGGTATGAATGTACCAGTGCCATACGAGAGTATGAACTAGAAATGGGACTACCAGAAACACCAATTATTGGGTTGTCTGGAAATGTAAGAACAGAGTATATGAATATGGGATTGGAAGCGGGAATGACTGCTTACATGAACAAACCTGTAAAATATACAGAGATTTTGCAAAAGGTAGAACAATGCAAAAGAAAATAAAATGATAATTTATTAGAATTGTATTTGTAAGAAAAACTAAAATATGGTGACGTGCGTGTTAGTTGATGATGTTTCGTTCAGCACTGAGCACGTCCAATACCTGCAGTCCAAGTTTAAATATAAAATCGAGCGAAAAAGCAGACCGATAAAGTGGATAGTGTGGAGCAAAGAGGAAACAGAAAACTTGGACTATTTAATTTCGAATAATAATACGCAACTAGCAAAAGATAAACGAGGGAGCACTAGTTCTGTCTTTTTCGAAAGCGAAACACCTGCGACTTGTGGTTTCAATTCTATAGAATTTAAAATAGAAAATGAAAAACAACTTACTGATGAAAAGAAGGTTATTTTCATGGTACATACGTTTCCTAAGAATATTAAGATACTCGATCATAGCGTAATTATATCAGATGTTGCGTACAAAAGAAATTGTACACCACTTAAACAATGCTCCGAATGGTTTTTAAATACGACAGTTCGCGTAGATGTTGACTTTGTTACAGATACAATTCGTTTTTACAGTGACAATACACTAGTGGTGGACACGTGCGACGTAAAACCAAGCGCCATGAAGACGTGCTATTTTATGATTGTTATGGATCTGCAAGAAAATAATACAGTACGAATATTATCATCAAACATATGCACGTAGCTTGCTATTCACTGCTAGAATAACAAGTATTCAAGAATTCGACAATAAAAATAAATAAAATGTAAAACAAAAGTTACTAACTTGTAAACAACGATGTTGACAAGTTCCACCAATTTTTCTAACAAATGCAACTACCTCAACCCAACGCTACTAGCGAAGAAGCAATTTCGCATGTTCTTACTCTCACTCGCAAACAACTACAACAATCAGAAGAACAACGTTCACAATTAGAGTCCCAACTACAACACGAGAAATCAAAAAACATTGAACTCTTAATTGAGAACGCAAGACTACAAGAAAGAATAAATGGCAAAGAAGAACTTGTACAAGAATTAAGAAATCAAATAGAAGAGTTACATGAATGTTCAAACCCACGAAAAAAGCAGAAGACAAGTACAGAACCAGCTACAACACTCCCTGCGTTTTTTAGTACAGTACAAAAACAGACCGTTTTACTAGATAGCGCAGATGCTCTCTATGCGAACAGTATTTGCGAAAAGTCAGCATCTGGCACGTATTTTGAACTCTTGGCGTTACTTAATGTAGAATTACCCAGAATGATAGTGCTGTTGAAAAGCATGAACGTTACGCTAATGATACTTATATTGCGCAGTTTGGACAATATTTTGGCTTGTGGAGAGCGTAATAAAACCAACGGCACCAATGTCTTTGCGGAAATGGTAGAAGGAAATTGTTTGGAATATATTGAAATGCTACAAGCACATGAAAACATACAAGTGTATGAAATCGCTATGAAAATATTGCAAAAATATTATTGTGCAGAGGAAGAATGAGAACCAGTCTAAGCGTTGACAAATGTTTATTACCACGGCAATTCTGTTCCATTAAATTGTAAGAATTTACCGCCACTCTTCTCACGTGTTGCTTCGTCAGTAACCTTCAAGATACCATCTACGGACTCTTGAACTGTCATCACTGGCTGATCAATACCCAAAGTGTTGGCGGCGAATTCACCCATACTGGTTTTTACCCAACCTGGATTCAACGCGAAAGCAACCAAGTTTGATCCTGCGCTTTCAAGATGGATTCTCTTGGTCACAAAGTTTAATGCTGCTTTTGATGCTCCATACGAGATACCAGTGAAGCTCACTTGCTCGGATAGAGTGATCGATCCTACCGCGCTGGAGATGGCTACAAACTTTGGATTTTGGGACTTGTTGAGAAGTGGTAACATTGCTTGGAACAAGATCAACGTTCCAACTGTGTTAACTTCAAAGTGTTCTCGAAAAACTTGAATAGACTCATCTTTGGCTGGTGTGAACGAGCTTGCGATACCTGCGTTCGCGATAACCACGTCAACGTGGTCTGTGATCTTGGAGATTTCTTGGACTGCATTTTGGGCATCCTCCTGGCTTGTAGAATCAAGTTTGATCACGTGAAGATTTTCGTGAGCAGTTTGGAGCTCTAGAAGAGCAGTGGAATTCTCTGGATTGCGGGTCCCGGCAAAGACGATGGAGTTTGCTCTTTTGAGTAGATCTGAGATCAAACCATAGCCAATTGAACGGTTTGCACCAGTGACCAAGTATACCGTGTGTGGGTTTGTCATGTTGAGATGTCTTTTTTTTGTGTTTTTCTGCGAACTGGTTGACTGGTAAATTGTAAGTGGTAGAAACATACCCATTTCAAACGAGTTACTCGCATTCGTCATAATTCACGTGGGTTCCAGTGTCAAAAATAAATCAATTCCACAAAACCATTTAATGCATGATTGATTTCAAAATATGAACTCTAGTGTTTGGAGTGTTAACCATAAACGTGACGTAACAACCACCGAGTAAACTTGGTTTATGTGTGTCGGTATTCACTATCAAAAGTTCATTATCGCAATATATCCGTATTTGATCTGTGATAAAGTCGACTTCCATTCGAATTACACCTTCCGCGACCCAATTCGTGCTCTCCTCAGTTCCTAATCGCTTTGGTAAAAATGTTGCACCAAACTTTACACCAACAGAACTTACATGGAACCCAGGGTTACATTGTCCTGCTACGAGGTTTGGCGTCGGATGTACGCCAACGACAATAATTCTATCGTGCGTGGAGTACGTTACTGGAGGTGGTATTTTCTCAGTTACGAACTCGACAACATTTATCCCTCTTGTGAGAGGTAGTTCTGTACGTGCCGCTTTATCCCAATTTGAGTTACCAGCTATTTTGTCAATGTACTTATTTTCTGTTATATCAATTCCAGAGTTAGAACTATCTACCCACGTCATAGATAAAGAGCGCCATCGAAGTATCTTTTGTAGTAAGATGTGAAGTGCGTAGAGGTCTGTATTGCTTTTCTGTACACCATCCACACAGTAACAGATGACATGTTCGTTGTTTGTCATTATTTGTTGTAATTTAAAGTTGTTTATTCAGTCAGCTACACTTTTGTTCCAGTGAACATACTGCTATTGTTATGACTTTTTCAGTAACAGCACATTTACAAAATGCTCGGTGCTTAATCAAAACAACTTTAAAGACAATATTCAACAAGTGTTTAACTACATCCTATTATTTTATATTGAAGTCAGTATAATTAAATCAGTAAAACTGTCCCTGTTGATAATCAACTCTTTTGTGCTCTCTATGACAAACACAGCCTCGGTAATTCCACAAAATGTATTTACATTCATAAATGAAACATTTGCATTAAGTATTACTCTAGGATCTGCTGAATGGTACCAACAAGATTCTCTTCCCCAAACCCATACATCTCTATTTGCAGTTAGAGCACAACTAAATGCATGTTGTGAATCAGCAAATATTTTTGTTACACCTAAACCATGCAATAATAGCGTTGGTTCAGTACAAGATGGTAAATGGCCCATATTTTGGTTATAGACCGCTCCCCATGCAAATACCTTAAAATTAGTAAAGAAGCAATACATACATACGTCTCCTGATCTTGTTAGTCCTAAAGTGTGGTAATTACCACATGCTAGAGTATAAATACCACGTTTGTGGTGAGAAAGTGGGATAGGAGTACAAGCATTTGTAGCTGAAAGACCATTTCCCAATCTGCCATCCTATTTGTAAGATTGTTATAACAGTCATACCGTATTATAACCAAAACCAATAAATGTGTCGTCATCAAGTTTGGCGTACCCATGCCAACCTCCAATATACAATTCTTGTATGGGATAATTATTTAATAGTGTGTTATTCGAAAAAATCACTCCCATGAAACTTTGTATATATCCTGTCGCCAATTGCCCTGCGCTATTTCCACCGTATACATAATACCCATCTGTTGTTGCAAAAAACGATGATTCTGCACCAGAATAAATATTAGTACAAGTGCCGGTATATGTTAGAAGCAGGTCGTTTAGTGATGGTCTGTACGTAAGCACCTGATCGTGTAATATAATGTATAAATTTTTTCTCTCTGGTGTTGGTTCGATGTTGAGTACAAATTCGTTTGGACAAAGTTGTACTGTATCGTGGTTTGATGTCGAGATACGAAACAATTTTCCGCTGCATGTGAGAGCAACAAAATAGTAATGGTGCAAAAATAGTGCACACTTTATGGGCTCGCATATGTTACGCAATAGTGCTGTCTGAGCCCATGTGTCGTTGTGCGAATGATGTTGTATTACGTTTGCTTCTGTTTTTGAAAACTGTATAATCTCGCGTTTTGTTTGGACTGGGGCTACAGGCAAAAAGTCGTCGTTTAATTGCTTTAGTGTTGAAACTTGTGCGTTTGCCCTCGCAAAGACGTTGCCCATTGTTTTGTTTGTAATGAAACTGTCTAACATTGGGAGAGTTTCATAAAAATTATTTTAATTTACATCCACTTAGCAAATACATCAGCTAGATCACAAAATGTTGGGCGATTAGATGGAACACTATCCCAACATAGCTGCATGACTCGCAAATAATGTTGTTGATGCTTGGAATATGCCATAAACTCTTTAGAGTTCTCTTCTGGTACGAATGGCCGTAAACCTTGCGAGATCTGTAATCCTAGTGTCCACAAATTAGCAAACTCTGCAGAAGAACCTTCACTACTAGTACTACTTGTATTGCTACCATTGATACTTGACTGAGGAGTAGAATACGGTACACGTTCGTAAAAGATTTCATGCATGATAATACCGAAACTATAAACATCACAACTCTCAGTATAGCGTTGATTCATCAACACTTCTGGACTCATGTACAAAATAGTACCGATACGTCCAGTCATTGTCGCGTTTGCACTTAGAATCTTACTAGCACCAAAATCACACACTTTGGCAACTGTTCTCGTATCATCTAACAAGATGTTACTTGGTTTCAAATCTCTATGAATCAGTGGTTTGCTCTCTAGTGGATTTTGTGGGTTCTTCATGTTGTGTAGGTACATCATACCATTCACCACACCAAACAACAATTTTACTTTTTTCTTGAACGAAATTGGTTTGCGTAATCTCTTCTTTTTGTGTATAAAATCTTCTAACGAACCACCAGAACAAAATTCAGTAACCATAAAATTATAATTTGTCGTTAACGAAATACCCATAAACAAGACAGTATTAGGGTGACGCAACGATGCTAAAATTTTTGCTTCTTGATGGAACGCATCTTCATCACCATCAGCTTTGAGTTTCTTGATGGCTACAACCATACCTCGCAAACGACCCTTGAAAATGACACCAAATGTTCCTTCAGAGATACGATCATCAATTTGAAGTTCCGAGTAGTCAATAATCCATGAATGTTGTGGTTCACAACTTGTAGTTTCGTCATCAACGAGTAATCGTTCTTCTAGTAAACGTTCCATTTCAGATTCTCTATTTTTGAGTCTACGTAAACGATACGCGTTTCTTGCGATGAGTAGAGAGATCAACATGAGTACGAACGCACCAAGTGCGGCACCGGCACAACCCATACCAATCTTGAAAGCCATTGTTGTCTCCTCGTTGATATTTACTGTAAAAACGAGACCGTTGCTACTGGCCAAGAATAATAAATTATTTTGACGATCAATGACAGAACTAGTGAACACACCACCAGGTGCATAATCCAGTTCTGAAAATCTCATTTCTCTACCTTTTTCAAACCATGAACTTGAGCTAATTGACATTTGTTTGACAACAGAATCCATGGCAACGTATACAACATTAGGTTGCGATGGATCCAATGTCATAACACGTGGAATGTATCGGAATGGCGCTAGTGCCGTTTGCGTAGTAAAATTCGGTGTCGTTTTCAAGTCAAATCGTAAATACTCGGTAGTTTGTGCCAAATGTGATGTCGAGTAGAATAAATAGTTTCCACTGATCACTGGATTCTGAGCAACAGCTACAAAATCGGTATCCCATAAATAAGTAGCTTTAACTTGCAAATCGGGCAAGTAAATATGTACGAGTGTTTTTCCTTGTGAGCAGGAACGGATAAAGTATCCATTCACTTCGTCGTCATCTAGTATGAATGATGAGATACCTTCTGCATCACGAAGTGCAGGTATAGCATCTGTAGTTGCAATTTCGGCCATGTTGACTACGTCATAGTTGACCAATCGATAGTCACCTGTTCCAGTGTCCATAACGACCATTGTGATGCGACCATGCTTGGCGCTCGTTACACACGCTTTCACGATCATGTTATTTGGAATGACATTCTTCGTGACAAGATTCAAAGTCATGACATCTAGTTCCATAACAGTATTTGTAGTGTCCTTAAAATAGATTCTACTACGAACGGGATCACCTTCACCAGCTAGTAATGGATTCGGAAGTTTGTACGCACCGACAACAGAAACAGTTAATCCGTCATCAGTGTACTTGAGTTTTGACACTAGTCCATGCTTGGAAGCAACTAGTAAATAATTCTCATTTCTCGCGCCATTGGGAAAATTTCCACGTGGAAATGGTGCGATCATTAATGGTAATGTAGATAGTACCGATGGATGTTCCATAACGCATACAGTTGTCCCGTGCATTCTCACTAGGAAAATTTTCAGATTTCCTCGTTCGGTAATATCGCATACCGATGACGTGACATACATTGTATCGTTAAAAATATGGGGTTTGAGTAATCCATCGCAATCAGATGAATATACATTGGTTATTTTTGTTCTTTTGACAATGTTGAACGAACCAGTTGAAATGTCAAATTGTGTGAGCGTTACGGAACTGTTGCTTGATGTGTATCCTAGTAATCCCGATGTTGGTGTATGTAATACGGCTTCACAACGACGAACTCCGATAGGTGATAAATCAAACGTTGGTGTGAACGCTACATCGTTATTTAAAAAGTGAAAAATCTTACTTTGTACATTGGTAAATAGTTTGTCAACTATTTTGATTGAAAACTTGTCCGTGCATTCTGTAATAACAACTTGATCAGGTGTCTCTTGAACTGATACATCCATATTAAAAATACTATTTCGTGGAAAGTATTCTAAAAAAAATTAATACGGAGCACTAACATACCATTTGATAACATTGACGATGATTGGATTTTCCACTGCTCTATGTTGATGAACCATATCTTTCCTGGTGCTGTTAGATCTGAACCTAATCCACCAACAAATATATGCGTTTGATTGCTACCATAGTAACAACCATGGTAGGAAGAACCACCAACAGATAAAAATGGTTTTGTCAAAGTGAATTTTTCCAAACTAATTATTGCGACTTGTGTACGTTGTTTCTGTTGCTTATCTTGAATAGGTGCTAATGCTAAATCGTGTTAAAAATAAATTATAAAAACGTACTAACTATCAAGTCTTCGCCTGATGGTGCCATATCTAGTTTGCCATATACATCTTCAAACACTGGAAAAGGTCCTAATTTTTGCGTATTCTCTTCACTTAGTAGAGACTTGGAGTCGTATTTGATTATAGTAACGTCACGTTCGTTTACCATGATCACAATTAAGTGGCCCTTCCACACACGTAACACGCATCCACGCAAGTCTGAATTTACAGTTACCCACTCTACCACTTGTGATGTAAAAGTGTTGTATTTGACCAAGTACGCGGGACTGTAGCCAAACGAGAAGTAGATGAGTTTGTTTTCTGGGTCTGCGACTGAACCTGGTGATAATCGTCCTTTTATGCCCAACGAAGTTGTAGATAAGTGTGTAAACGCTGGTTGCTGTATGAGTGGATGTGAGAGAGGTTTACTGAGTACTGCACTCAGCCCTAGTAACACTATAAAAAGTGTGGTTAGATGAACTCGCATTAGGGTTTTTGCGTTCTTTTCTGTCAAATGTCGTAGGGTTTGTTACTCCGAAACTTTTCAAATTAGAAACTTAGCTACGCCGTTCATGGCAGCTAAATGGAAGTACTTCCATTGGAGTTGAAGAATATGTTCGATTAATGCTCATACATTTTGTGACGCAGCTACTGTATTGATTCCAATAAAGCTATGTAGTATACAAGCTATGCGAAATAACGAATAAAAGATTGACGAGTGAAAAGAAGCGCCACAAGCTAAGGCTATTTAAAGCAATTATTTTTGTACCCAACCGAGAGAAACTCAAAAAACCAATGTCAACCACCAGTAGGTCTTCAACATGCTTCTCTTACATTAGGTGAACAACCAGTAAAAGTATGCGGCAATCCAAATTGCTCTTGTGGAGCAAACTGTAAATGTGGCGATAGCTGCAAATGTGGAGGGGGTGCTCGTGAGTTTATTTAATGAAATTAATTGATTAGAAACAGCTAAAACATGCAATAATCCAAATTGTACATGCGGATCAAACTGTAAATGTGGAGAAACTTGTAAATGTGGTGGTGGACGTAAGTAAAAGAACATATTAAAGTAACAATTATAGAAGAAGTGAAGAAATCAGGATGCGGTAGAGCAGAATGTCCCTGCGGCGAGAACTGCAAGTGCGGAGCGAGTTGCAAATGTGGAGCAAAATAGATCAAATATAAACTGTTATTCAAAATAATTTTAGAAAACCATAAGTGCTTCTAGACTCGTTCGGTAACTCCAACAAATTAAAGCTTACTGAATGGAAAGTACGCTTCCTACGAAACACATAAACCCACATGGTCTAGCCTCGCGTGGAACATTTCGTATCGTGAACTGTTTAGCTTTTGGTGTATCAACATCACACTCAAACAAACAATCCTTCGTTGCCGGATCATACGTAATTTTGATTCGATGTCCTGTAACATCGAAATTGAAAAATCCATTTTTGTCGTTTAGGTCTTTGTTGTCATGTACGCCCAGCCAATACGTATCGCCAAGTAAATACGCTCCATGTTTATCACTATTGTGTCTCCAGACCGGTTTCTCTTGTCCAATAATTTTTTCTATGCCTACGCCGACCATGTTCCAATAATCACCCTCAATACAGTGCGCGTAAAGCTCAAATGAAACAGGTGTTTTAATTTTTGAAAAGTCTGACTCTCCAAAAACGAACAAGTTGGAACAGTCTTTATCACTATAATTTTTCAAACAACGTGCTTCGGTGCGCTCATTGTTTAGTTGAATGTAACCTTGATCTGTTGGAATTTTAAAGCGACGAATGAATCTAGAGCATGTTTGCGTGGATAATTGCTCTTGTAGCAGCGAAAACGTGTTTATAGGGCGAATTACACTGCTACAACTGTCACACAACACATCTACATCCAAAAGTTTTGTCATGAAAAGTTTGCTTATTATTGTAAGTGTCTTATTGCAGTAGAACATGTCACACAACGACGCATTTACTAGACATCGTACTCCTACCCTTATAACATTCTTATACCTCTAGACTAACTTGTATTGCATTGTCTGAAAATGTTGAATCCATTGTCGTTAAACTTTTTGGTAACGAATTGTTGGAGTATGCTTGTTTTGCCTGCACATGAAGGGCCAAGTATAATTGCGATTATGGATGCCGGATATTTCTAAAATGATTGTGATTGTATAAAATCCACTACCAAATGAAATGACATTTGCGTATGCTTACCGTTCTTCACAGTCGAAGCGGAAACAGCCTAATACTGTTAATGTAGCATAGAACCGCGACATCTTCTAACTTGTCTCCTGTCATATTTGTTTGAAGATATTGACAACCAGAACTTACAAATAACGCATTCACATCATGACCGACGCCACTTCTGTGACCATACCTGTAGAGAAAACAGCAACAGAACTAGAGAAACTCGCAACACTAACAGAAGAAGAGCGAGAGGCATTCAATAAGGTCGAAAATCATTTTGTCGAAAAGTACGGCAAAAGCAACGATGAACCTAGTGACTGGCAACTCAAACTAGATAGTCACACGTTTCTGAGATACCTTAGAGCTAGAAAATTCGATGTAACAGCAACTATTAATCTAATGACAGAATGGATAGAATGGAGAATCGAAACAAAGCCTCACTTGATTAAAGCCGAACAAGTGGTAAACGAATTAACCACTTCCAAAGCATTTTGGTTTGGCTTAGACAAACAAGGCTGTCCAAACATTGTTATTCGACCTAATCTTCACGTTGCTAGCGAAAGAGATTACGACGAGTGTCTTCTTTTCACCATTTTCACTGCCGAGTTAGGCATGAGTTTGATGAAAAATCCAAATGCTGCTCAGTACAACATTCTATACGATGCAAGTCAGTTTGGGTACCGAAACGCCGACTTACCTATCCTTAAAGAGTTTATACGACTTTCCAATTTTTATGCGGAACGATTGAAAAATATTTACGTGTTTCGAGCCAATTGGGTTTATAGTGGATTATTGAAAGTATGCAAACCACTACTAGACCCAGTAACTTTTGCCAAAATTAATTTGTTGTCAAAATTAGAAGAAATAGAGCCATTTGTTGAAAAAGATCAACTGTTACCAGAGTTTGGCGGTACAGCAGATTTTGAGTACTCACTGTCGCAGTACGGGCTAAAATAAAAATTTATTTGCACCCAGATGCGATATTTGATAACAAATAATCGTGCACCATCCACGTTAACGTTCCCACATGTTTAAACAACACATAAAGTGGTCTTGGAGCAACCATCTTGAATTTTCCAAATGTAAATAACATAATCAAGAAGGGCAGGAATATTGGCAAAAACATGATCAGCATGGTGAACATGCCAATCTTTTTGGCAAGTCCTGTCTTGTCATAATGCTTCCAGTCTTCCAAATATTTCGCATATTCTGGATCTAGTCCGTGCTCTTTTGCACCATTCCTCAAGAGTTTCAAGTATCGCTCAGTTGGCAAAACTTCGAATTTTGGCGTCCAGTCAGCATGAGCAACGAGTGTTTTTGCGACAAAACTTTTTCCACAGTATGTGTTTACGTCAACTTCTACAACTTCGTATCCCATGTTGTCGTGTCCGCCACCACCTTCTGTCCTTCTTATTTGATCAAAATCTTCTGGTGTTATTTTATAAACTACACCATGTAGTTCGCGTTCGTTTTTTGATACGTCTGTTTTGTGAATACTGGCAAATGCAGGTTCGATGAAAGGGAAACCAATCATGTTCATATCCAAAGACCAACCAGGTACGCGACACGGATATGACTCAAGAGGGTTAATTTTTCGGCGTACTTTGAAGACATCAGAGTTCATGTTAGAACCGTAGGCCAAATAGTATAGATGTGTCATGTTTGTGTTTGTTTAGATTCTTGGTTTACTGCGCAAGATTACAATACAAGTCATTTTCAAGTCTACTCCAAAAACGAATATGCATCTCAATACCAGAGTGAGAGTGAATACCTTAGGTTTTATCGAATAAACTACGGGCGTGCGCAGATTATTATTGTAAAGGATCTTGTAAAAAACACCGAATAAATAATTAGATTATCACTATCCAAACACCATGAACAACGAAAAACTATCACACCAAGATATGAGTGACAAAGCGCTAGCTCAACAACCAGCACAAGTCATTGTTCCACTCTCTAGGCCATTTAAACCTTCAAGTTTTTGGGACACAGGTCTTGTCGTAATTGGCGTAGCAGGAATTTTAAGTATCACGGGCATATATATTGACACAAGCATGAAAAGAAGTGTCAGAAAAGTTTTAGAGCCAATTTTTAATAATTTGAAAAAGGAAATCAACGACCAGTTCCGTGACGCCCAAAGCACGTCCAATGCTAGGTTCGCTGGAATCAGATTAGCTAGTATTGAAGCACAAATCCGTGATAACCATGGCGCGACTAACGCCAGATTTGCTGGAATTGAAGCACAGACGGTCCGTGACGTACAAGACACGTGTAACGGCAGGTTCTCTGGAATCGAACTCCAGTTTCGCGACATGCAGCATAAGTTCGACAACAAGCTTGACAAAAAATTTGCTCACGTGGATTCGAAGCTCAAGGTTATCAATGCAAAAGTGACAGCATTGATCAAGTTTTTAGAAATTAGCAACAGTGATTTCGTGGTGCGCGATCGTCGTACACAACAGAAAGAAAACAAAACAAAAAAAGAACTCCTAGAAAAACGAGAACACAATGTAAATATGTTGGCACAAGAAGAACCTTTGTAAGAACTTAATGTAAATATTAAACTTCTATTTATTGAACACACGTGTTAAATCGCATAGTTCGTTTTTATGTACATGCCGTTTCTGTCTGTTGTCACAAGTGTTGCCGTCAAGTCAATACTACTGAAAATGAAATGTTAAATTGTATTTGAAACTAATTTGGCTCTATATTTATTGTTACATACATTTTATTCCTGGTAATATACTGTATTGATTTTCACTTTTTTAGCTGCGCCTGCCGGCTTTATCCAGAAATCCAGTGCCGATCGTTGTTCGCTAACTGAAAACAATCGGAGCAAAAGCTATGAGAGTCTTCTTGTTATTGTTAGTGCTGGCGTTTGCGACCTTCGTATGGTCATCACGTGGAAACAGAGTGTCCCTAGCCGATGTTTGGAGTAGAGTGCTCCAAAACAAAGTACAAAATTGCGACCAAGCATGTCAAAGAAGATGTGTATCAACTGATGTAAATCATGAGCGTGATTGCCAAACGTTATGTCTTCATATTTGTAGCCACGGTGGTCTCTACGAATAAAATTCAAAAATCACAATTTCAATTGCCAAATGCTGAATTTTTATTTAATATATGACCACGCTGTAGATGAAGAAATAACAAATTGGAACCTATATCTAGATCAAGCTATAGGTGAATTCCGTTTCTCACGAGTTGTAATACGTACTGTACAAAAGCCGGTAGCTAGTTGTCTACTTAAGATCACCGTATGGCACCTGAAAACTGAAGAAACAAAAATGAAACTACTCATATTCACTGTGCTCGTAATATTATCATTTGCTCTCGCTAGAGACCCAAGAGCTTGCTTAGATTGTGAGTCAAATTGCGACTTCCTACCAACAAGCACGCTAAAGCGCTTTTGCAGACAACAATGCGAAACAGAATGTCCACGATATGCATCATTAGGAGATGCAGTAGCTCGAGAATTCTACCACAAGTTGGTGGCCTTGTCAGACAAGAACGATTGCGAGCAACAATGCAAATCCCGCTGTGCTTGGACTGACTACAATGATGCACAGTGGCATGAGTGTCACGACCTATGCGTAGATGTATGCAATCATGGCGGATTAAGAAATTAAAAATCGACACGATTTTTAACTATGCTTTTATTTTCTTTAAGAAACCAGCAATCTTTTTTCCGTACTCATCTCCATGCTTCATTAAAATCTTCATATGATGCGCAAAATTTCCAGAAAACTTGCACAACTCTACATCTTCTTTTCCTTTCTTTCCCACTTCAGTCCAAAACATTTCCACCATCTCTGCAGGAACAATAAAATCCTCTTCACTGTACAAAGCAAGAATAGGCCAACTTGCATTCAACTCTCCACCCAATTGGTTTGCATAGACCGAGTTAAAGTATGTTTTTGGATCTTTGGATGCTCCACTGTATTTTAATCGGTAAATCCAGGCCATGACGAATGCTACAAATACACCCCAGTAGTACATCAATCCACGGTGTGGTTCTGGCTTCTTGGTACCTGTTTTTGCGAGTTCTTGTTCTTCCCAAGGTGAAATGGCTCTGCCGACGAGAACGTCAATCGCTCTTGTATCTGCAGCGTTGAAACCAGGATGAGCTTCGGCAATGTATCCCAAAATGCGATCTTTAAAGTGACTAAACTCACTCTCAGTTTCGATGATATGTAACATGTTCGACCACAAGAACCCGCCGTTATTGCTCATACCATGAACGACAATCTTTTCACACTGTAATGTGTTCTGTAAGTAGAGTAGAAAATTCTTTGCAATGTATTGCGCGTACCATGAACTCCAGAACTGAAAACCAGGCGCGATAAATGTTACGCATGTCATTCCGAGTTTTTGAGAGTAATAATTCGCATAGTGACGAAGATACCTGTCAGTAGTGCCCATCCAACCGAGTACAACAGCTACGGTATCTGATTTCTGTTCAGTTGGTAGATACAGCGTGTAGCCGAGCTTGCGAGCAAGTTTCACATCTTTTTCGTTGTACTGCGTCATGTTGTCGTTTGGAAAGTTTGTTTACACTTAAGCGGCCATCTTCAAATTACTAAGGCCGCTGCAATAAGACACCACTCCAACTTACGTCGAAAAGCAGGACCTTAGAACTTTGCTTGGTGAGTTGTAACGAATTTGACGCTTTGTTTCAGCCAGATCACGTGTGAAATGAAACCTCTGACAGTTCTTCTCGTGCTCGCGTTTCTTCAATCAATATACGCCGCATCACTCTACGCTGTTGCAGAACACAAAGACGTTGTCCATTTGTATTCATTGGACACAAATACCAAAGAAGCAAAACTAATCAACACTACAACTGGTAAAATCGATACTGGTGCACCATTTGTAGCACGTGAAGCGGATGTATTCGCAGTAGGGATGGCAGAGGACTCACAATCAGCTTTCATGCTCCATCGTGACTCTGCCGGTAAAACAACAAGAGGACCAATCAATACATTGTTAGTTTACTACTTGATAAGAAAGATGGGCAATTATTTGGGTTAAGTATGCTTGATCAACAAGGATACATCCAAAAAGTAGCTGATAACGGTCAAATCACTTCAACACTCTTCAAATTCCCAACTGGATGGTACGCATATGGTAACAATTTAAAAGCATAGTAACTAACCTCCTAGAGCCAATTGCATCACTATGCTTTGCCTGTCGCAAATTCTTTAACGTTATGTGGACTAAAGATGCACAAACGCAAAACTTGTATGTTGTAGATCTAGATTCTGGTGCACTCGCCGCAAACCACACTATTAACTTTGCGCTTCGATCTTTGATAATGGATCCTGTACATAGAGAACTATTTGGACTCGCCTTCAACTCACAAAATCACTCAAAAATTGATGTGGTCAATGTAAAGAGTATGGACGGAAAAATCGGCGAAGTCATTATGACTCTTGACAGAAACGATATTCAGTACGGAGGATCAATCGACGCAGAAAACCAAATCTTGTATGTTGCGACAACAAAGTCGACAGAAGTGTTAGTCATTGATGTAAAAGCGAAAAAAGTGGAGACAGTCAAGTTTGCTTTAGAGTCCATAGAATCGTTCAGTAACGTTGCATTTTGGAAATAATATTAAATTGATTGTATTCTTTGAATTGTTTCTAGTGGTTTTAAAAATATCGTTTCTATCGGCGGTACTTTGGTAAGGTATTCGTGATGAGCAAGCTGTACATCTTTTGGAGTAATAGCTGGAGCTTCTGCCATGTCTGCTAATATACCACAACTTTCAGGTTGTGGCGAGTCACTGTGTACTTCGTCGTGTGTTACTTTTTCCATGAAGATTATTGTCTCGTTTGGTGTTTCAAGTACCATTGTTTTGTTTCGTGTTTTCTTTCAAGTTTGGCAAGTTATAAATAGCAACTAGATATCGAAGCGCTCCCCAATAATTACAATCATTTGCAGGTTTCACGTCCAATAGAGGTCTCGACGATCTTATAGTACAGCGAGTTTCATCATTTTTTAAATTTAATAGATTAATAGTTTAATTGTTTACAGCTTAGTTTTGAATACTTAGTTCTTTTTGACCGCAACACGTGCTACTTTTTTGATTCGTTGCTCGTGAATGTTGCTAGATTTGCGAGCTTTGAGAGCTTTAGTTGCGCGATTTAAAGATAAGTCCTTGATCCTGTTTTGTGCGAAGTTTTCTTAACGGTAACTTTGTCAACTGACTTCGTGGGTCAACTTGCTCAAAGCAAACAAAATCCTCGAAGACAATCCTGGTGTTGACCATGTCTGAGGATCCAATAGTCATAGATAATGGCTCTAGTACTTGCAAAGTAGGTTATGCTGGAGATGACGCTCCACGTGCAGTATTTCCATCCGTCTTCGGTGTTCCAATAGAAAAGAAAATATTAATCGGGATACAAAGCACAGAGACGTTTGTAGGAGACGAAGCGCGAGCCAAACGAGGCATCCTTAATCTAAAGTATCCCATAGAACACGGTATAATTACAGATTGGGAAGACATGACAAAGATTTGGCACCATGCGTTTTATGATGAACTACGAATAAAGCCAGAGGAGCACCCTGTACTTCTTACCGAACCACCATTGAACCCACGATTCAACAGAGAAAAGACAACCCAAATCATGTTTGACAACTTTGATGTTCCTGCTCTACATTTATCTGCATCAGCAATATTGAGTTTATGTGCATCTGGTCGTACAACTGGTTTGGTTATCGACTCTGGTGACGGTGTAACAAGTATTGTACCAGTCTACGAAAGTAGCGTGCTTGAACATGCCGCTTGGAATATGCCATTAGCTGGTCGTGATTTGAGTTTTTACTTGATGATGCTTCTAAGAGAACGAGGAATAAGCATATACGCTGCTGATGAGCGAGATATCGTTCGTGTCATCAAAGAAGCGTTTTCTTACGTTCCACTAGATTTCAACAATGAGGTAGAAAAGTTTGCAAACGATCCAACTAGTTTTGATAAGCATTTTGAACTTCCTGATGGTAATGTGATAGCTATTGGTGAGGAGCGATTTAGATGCCCTGAAGCATTATTTGATCCCTCTGTTTGTGGTATAGATTCTGAGGGTATTCATACGCTTACGTATAACTGTATCATGAAGACTGATGTTGATGTACAAAAAGAAATGTTTAGTAATATTATGATGGCAGGTGGTACAACAATGATTCATGGAATGAGGGAGCGTATATCCAAGGAAATAATTAACATAGTACCAGGTTCTATGAATGTTACACTTCGAGCTCCACCAGATCGTTGTTATTCAACGTGGATTGGAGGCTCTATTATTGCTTCGTTGTCAACTTTTTCAGAACAATATATTACTAAGAGCGAGTATGAAGAGTATGGCAGTAAAATAGTGCACAGAAAGTGCTTTTAAATGAGCTGTTGTCTACTTTTCTGCTTTGTAAGAAACTACCCGTTACAAAACAAATGCAAAGAACTTTCGCGAGGAATCTGCTACGCGCTTTTAACACTCCATGTGTTAGAACTGTACCAACATGTAACACCACCAAAGCGCTCTTTTCTACAACTCAAACACATCGTGACGTTTCCAAATCGTTACCATTCTCTATTGGCAAACTAAACCACGTTGCTATTGCAGTGCCTGATCTACAACAAGCAGCTGCATTTTATCGAGATGTTTTGGGAGCACAAAAAGTTAGTGAACCACTCGCGCAACCAGAACACGGTGTAACAGTTATATTCATCGAATTAAACAACACAAAATTTGAACTCCTACATCCTCTTGGAGAGGACAGTCCAATCGGCAATTTTTTGGCCAAGAACAAGACTGTACGCATATATTTTCAATATTCTTACATTTACAGGGAGGAATTCATCACGTATGCATTGAAGTAGAAGATATTAACCAAGCAATGCAATATGTCGTAGGAAAAGGTATTCGTGCCCTTTCCAAAGAGCCAAAGATCGGTGCTCACGGTAAACCAGTAGTCTTCTTACATCCCAAAGACTGTAATGGAGTTCTAGTAGAGTTGGAACAAGTCTAAATAAGCGTGGCAATAAACATCACTTTCAATCTTGGGTTGACCTGCCTCGTGCTTTTGTTGGCGTTGCCGAGCGAAACAAAACCACACAAACATAACATCCACGACAGATGAATCAAAAGTCGAACGTGGACCGTAGCAATACGTTTTTCAACGAGTCGTTCGCTGCACCTGATTTATTTGCTTCTTTTCCTGCCCCAAACAATCCGCAGCAACATGCCAACGATGATGACATGTTAACTACACCTAGTACTGGTTCCACACCAGAGGAAGCACTTTTCGACATGTTCGAAGATATTCGTTCAAGTGTCTCAAGTCGAATGAAAAAACGGCAAGAAAAAGCAGAGACGGTAGCAGACCCTATTCACAGTGTCGAAAGTGCAAAAACGGTTGAAAAAATCAAAACTTCATTTACTACGATACGCAAAGTCGTTAAACAAGTATTTATTCGTTGACACATTTTTAACATTTTAGACAAAAGCTAAAAAGAAAAAACCAAAATACAAACCAACAAATCTCGTACTGGAAGAGGCCGTATCATCAACAACTAATAATATATACAATCCTGCAGACGACCTGGTAACCTATTCACAAGTCGATTATGAAATATCAGGAGCTGGTTCGTTCGTATGTCAAGATATTCGTATTGGAGCGGCAGGAATAACCGAATATCCACAAACGCAAACGCAATCCTATTCACAACCTCCACTATCACCAACTGCCTTTTCATTAGAATCTCCACAACGTCCATCACGTCAACAACATGTTTTCCATACCAACAAGGACAACAAAACGATCAAATTTGAAAACTTGGTCGAACTCAAAGCGTTAGGAACTGGAGCCAGTAGTATTGTAACGCTAGTCAAAGATAATGGATCTGGAGGAGCACTCTACGCGCGTAAAACTGTGACTATTGGATACAACTTTCCAACTAAAATTATTGTTAGTGAAGTCAAGGCACTGTAAGTCGAACTATTCAATTATTAACTCGTTCATAGGTATAGATGTAGAAAATGCCCATATGTTATCCAATTCTTTGACGCGTTTTATCGTGACGACAAAATACATTTCATTTTGGAATACATGGATGGGAACTCGTTGGAAGATATCATGAAACTTGTGAAACAAGTACCAGAAGATGTATTGCGTGCAATGACGTACCAAGTGTTGAAAGGGTTACAGTATTTACATACCAAGGCGATCGTTCATCGTGATTTGTAAGTATTGTCGAACAATCTAACAATTTAGAAAACCAGCCAACGTGTTAATGAAACGAAATGGAGATGTCAAAATTTCTGATTTTGGTTTGACTGGTATTTACAGTTCTCGCCTAAACCCTACTCAATTACGTGAACAACAAGCAACGAGTGCTGGTAATTATGGTATGAAAAATCCAATGGTATGGAAAACGTGTCAAGGAACAATCTTGTACATGTCTCCAGAGCGTATTCAAGAACAAACTCATTCGTTCAACAGTGATATCTGGTCATTAGGTATCACTCTAGCCGAATTACGCATGGGAAAGTATCCATTCAAGAATCACAGTTCTTATTTTGACATTTTGGAAGAAATTAAACTAATTGAAAAGGGACAATGGCAGTTACCACAAGATCAGTTTAGCCCTGCGTTTAGTGATTTTTTAAGACAGTGTATTGTTGTTGACCCTTCAAAAAGACCATCGGCACAACAACTCTTGGACCACGAGTGGATCGGAGGTATCAAGAGTAGATTTACAGATGAGGTACATATGAGACAAGAGCTGAGCAAGTGGATGCAAAATGCTATAAATGGAAGATAAAAAACACTTTAGAATCTCCAACTTTTAGTGGGTTGTCCCCAACTGTTGGTTGTTTGGTAGGGTTGACGACTCAAGAAAGACATTGCCATATCATGCCTTAATTGTTCGTTCATTGCTGCTTGGCCGATGCTTTCTTGCATTGCATTCGATGTTTGGACTTGTTGCAGTTCTGGATTGTCAGCATATTGTTGCGTTGGCATAGGCGCATAGGTATTCGCTTGCTGTGAGAATTGCTGGTCATATTGCTGCCTTGTTTCATTATAAATTGACATGGGGTCTAATTGTAGCAGAGGTTGAGGCAACTGTTGCGTTGGTACGTATTGTGGTTGCATGTATGACTGTTGAATCTGATTAAACTGTTGTTCATGCTGTTGTCTTGTGTCATTGTACACGTCATTGGATTTTGATATGGGACAGTAGCGCTATTGTATGGCGGAATTTGTACACCACTTTGCGCTTGTACTTGTCTCATCAAATCATTGTAGATTTGCTCTTGGCTCTGTTGCATGTTTTGTTCGTTTTTCGATCTAAAAATAAAGATTAGCTCACTACTTTTTAGACGTTATAAAAATAATGCATGCAAACACCAAACAAATAAATTTACTTGAGTACTGATGTCAAGAAAACAAGACAAGTAAGATAGATCAATCTACCTACTTTCCGTGTCTTCTTGATATGAGCAATCTACATACCTTTATCTTGCTGGATGTCTTCTAAAATTTTGGGATCTGGCATTCCTCTGTAGGGGATATGCATATCAAAACCAAAGCTTGGTTCGTCGCAATGATCAATTTTTTGAGCTTTGACGTCACCTTGTGTCTCGTCTTCTCGCTTTCTTTTTGGAGTAGAGACGGAAGCAATAGTGTTGGTTGGGTTAGCTGCTGGTAACGCAGTAGTTTGTGTGGTATTTCTTGGTGCGACCATCGCTCCAATAAATGTAGTCAAAATCGATGGCTTGGATTTGGCAGCTACTACATTCGTTGTCTTGCTTGGATGAGGTTGCATCTTGTTTAATTTTTCCACAAAGTTGGAGTATGCGTGAAGGGCGGGACCTGAGCAGTAACACAAATAATCGTATGCACGTTTGTTGTACACTTCTCTTGTTTCTCTCGAGTTTTGAGGTCTGAAGAGATGATTAATTGTGTCGCGTGCGTCATTAATGTATGGTAATGATTTACCACCGCCAATCATTGCGTAAGGGATACGCGATTCGTTCTTCAATGTGCCCTCAGCAAACTCAAACACGTGGAAACTGAACACAGGATTTTTTCCAACTATATGCGCAGCGGTAACATCAAGTGATGTTTTTGGGAAACATGTTTGAACTCTAAATTGTTCTGAGGTTTGAAGAACAACTAGCATGGCAACGGAGCCTGCATGTTTTTCAACTTGAATTTTGTTTTTTGTGTCTTTTTCGATTCTAATGTCTTCGTCGCCTTCTTGTACGACTACAGTATCCCAAGCAGCACCATCGTTTGTTTTAGTGAGAATCTCGGGAACGATGAGCAGTTTTGATGGTGGGTCAGTTCTCGAAACTCTCAGTTCGAAGGGGATAGTGAATTTGCTGGTTCTGTAGAGTGGTACACAACAAACATCTTTGAAGACTTTTTGTGTTTTGACAAGGCTGGCTGTGGTTGGCATTTGAAATTTTTGTAAGCAAGAGGAACGCGTTGTAAGCTATTGCATTTATCAATCTGACAATTACGTTATTGCTCTTTGAAAGATATACTTAAATCATAAAAATCAGCTCCAATCCTAATGGTACACTCATCTTTCCATAAAGTAGCTTTCTCATAATACAATCCATCAAGTAATGACTCTTTATCTAACGCATTCGGTATCGCTTCCATTATCATTTCCATTCCATCCAACGTTCCCAACAACAATTTAAATTTGTTCATTTTAAATAAAATTTTTTCTTTCCCTACACGAAACATTTCACAAACACTATCATGGCTTCCAGCCAAGTATCCAATCGTGGAATACCCAAATATCGGCGCCAACTCTATAATATTTCTTTCTCCAGTTTTTGTATTTGTTACATAACATGATAATGGATTTTCTTTTCCAAACGTATCAAGTGTCAAGTGGTGGTCTCTTATCTTTATACAAGACTCGATATCACGATGAGAAGAAATATGTTGCAAATTTTTATGTGTAATAGAAACGTCAAATTGATCTAGATAAGCGTGTTGAATGAGTTTGATGTCGCCACCGGTTACGTGTATGATCACGCCATCGTCGAGTGGTGTGTAACCAAAAATTTGTCTGACATCGATTTGTGAAGCATCACAGTAGAAAATGATACCTTTTTCGAGTGAAAATATGCGTAGTTGATCACATTCGGTGAATGGTTCGGTGCTTTGACAATTAAACACGAAGGTGTGGTCGTTTAGTATTTTTATGTCGCCAGGAGTTCTGTATACGTGATCTGTTTTGTGTAAATTCGGGTCGTATAGTATATCTGGATCGCTTTGTACAAGTAGAATCTTTTTTTGTTCGAATTGATGGTTTGTTAAAAAAATCAATTCTTCGCTAACGTGCACAAAATAGTTTCCCATTTCGCGAACATACGAGACATTATTAATAGTATAATGTTGTAGCGTGTGTAGATTAACAACTGCTTGTTGTTCGAAACCAGTAACGATGATTCTTTGTTCTGATATTCGATAAATGGTTGGCATTTTCGCGACTTTTGTTGTGGAGAATTTTCCTACGGCTAATAAAGCCGAGAAACCTAGATCAACTGCGTTCATGCGTGTTGGATTTAGTTCTGCATCTAGTTCTGTTATTTCTACTCCGTATTCTGTTGGTAGTACCGCGTATAACACCGGTGTTGATGTACGTTTTGTCGGAATAATGTCATGTGGTGCTTCTGTGTAAATATCATCAGTAGACTCGCTGTGCTGAGATGTTACCAGTTGTCCCATGATTTTGCGATAATTTTTATGAAACGATCGTCACCTAACAAACAAGTTGGTCTAGGTTTGCGAAGTTATGTTTTATCAACTTTGAATTTTTCATAAAATCTTATCATCTTTTTTGTCACAGATGGCCTGAACAATTCAAATGCCTTCTCGAAATGCCGCAAATCAATCGCTTCTACGTCCATAGATTCTATCAGCGCGTTCAATCCAGCATGTTGACACAAATTGACAATATCTGCTCCCGTAAATCCTTCCGAGCGATCCACAAAACTTGCTTTCTTTTTTGAAAACGTTTCTTGTGCATTTGAGAAATCAAATGAAAACGAAATCGTTTCCTGCTCAAATGCATTTGGTATAAAATCAATTTGCTTTTTCACAGCGTCCGTAACTTTCATTTTTCCAATTGTCATTTCCCAAATACTCTTCCTTGCATGTCTATCCGGTGGACCAACATACAAAATATTTTCCAAACGACCAGGACGTAACAAACTAGGATCTAACGACTGTGGAACATTTGTCGCAGCAACAAGCACAACACGCATAGATGATTTTTCTATTCCATCTAGCTCTAACATTAATTGTGAAACAAGTTTTTGTTGATGTCTTGAAATCTCACTTCTTTTGCCAAACATAGCTTGAATTTCATCAAAAAATAAAACACAAGGACTCGCTAATTTCGCTCGTCGAAAAACATTTGCCAATGTTTTTTCCGACTCTCCTACTTCTGCTTTAATTAAATCTGGAATATTGATCGCAATAAAATTTGCACTGGCAGCAGTGGCAATCGCTTTCGCAATCATGGTTTTACCAGTACCTGGTGGACCATAAAGCAACAATCCAGTCGGTGGTTTAATACTCATACGCAAGTATGATTCTGCGTGTTGCAGTGGCCATACAATCATTTCAATAATTTTAGATTTAACATGTTCTAAACCACCAACTTGTTCCCACGTGACTTGTGGAATTTCTACAACACTATCAGTGATTCCTTGATCTCCAGTGGTTAACGAGTACGGACGTATGGAACGAACGATTTCTAGTACACGTTCTTGTGAAATTGTAGATTCTTGTGAAACTTGTTTTGCTATCATTTGTATGTCTGCTTGTACGAAACCATGACAATGCGCGTTGATTTCTAAAATGTTCAAATCTTTTGGTAAAACTTGTTTCAATAATTCTAACCGTTCTTGGTTACTCGGAGCATCAATAAACACTTCTTCATCAAATTTTTTTCGAATAGAATAATCAAAGCGATCAATATTACTCGTAATACAAACCAAACAAATTCCTTTTGGAATTGCTCGTAGAATGAATAAAAATTCGTTTTGTAAATGAACATCTTTTTCTTCGTTTGGTAGTAACACATCCATTTCATCGAATAGTACGATACATGGAGCCAACGAAACGGCTTGTTTGAATAAATTCGATAAATTCACGAGACCTTCTTCCGCGTCAAATAGTTTTGAATAAATATCACTTGGTGCAATGTTACGAATCTATTTGGTTAGTGTTATCAAAACACGTACGCGAGTTCCTAATCGTGAAGCAATGTTATGTACAAGTGTTGTTTTTCCAACTCCATGTGGTCCGTATAGTAAAAACGATCGTGATGGGTTTTCTAATTGGTCTTGTAACGAAAACGTGATCATTGTTTCCAAACTAGGCGTTAATGATGTGAAAATGAAATACTTTTGTTCTTGTTCTCCGATTGTACTTGTTACAGGACGGATTGTATCTTCGTATCGATTCAGAGATATCGCTGTATCACGGTCGATGATTCCGTATTGACTTGCACCTTTGCATGAGACTGTGTACAACGAGTATTGTGTATTCTTTGGTGATAGATTTGGTATTGCTATGGTACTGTTATTTTTCACCACTCGACTTGTGTTTTTCAACGAGTGTGAGACGACTGTATTGTTAGAAAAATAGTTTTTAAACTCACATGAAAAAGATAATCTTGTTTGTGGTGTTGTGGGTGTTAGTATTACGTTCTCCCACCGATTTAAAACTTTGGATGGTATAATTCTCTGGATTGTTATCGAATCTCCCTCTGTGATGGAAAACTCTGCTAGTGCGACATTTGTTAAGAAAATTTCTCGTAATACTGCTTTCGCGTCAAAGTTTTGTCGTACCACATCCAGTGTAGGATCAATATACGCTCGAATAACAAATTGAATTTGGTTCGTGTGTATTTCTAAATAAATGCCATTTCTTGTTGTTTTAAGTTCGAGTTGACGCGACAACGGTATAGAAATAACTGCGAAAGTTTCGGTGATTGGACAAACTCCTAAACGTTCACTTGTACGTCTTGCCTGTCTCGTGTCAAACCGCTTCGCACTCAGTTGCATCTAAATGAATGTGAAATTTTTATGAAACCCAAATGTTTTCAACCCTTGGTTGCAGAAAGTTGACGAATTAAAATTGTAATCTAGAGACGCAAAAATAGACAACCATGAACAGAATACTTCGAACCTACTCGACACCGTTTCGCAGAGCATATTCGACCGATAAAGAAGCAGGAACAAGCAAATCTTTAGTACAATATGGAATATTAGGAGTATGCATGGCGCTTGCATCGATAGTTCTCTTTAGAAAAAATGCGTCTCCAAAATACGATAACTTTGTACGCGATCCAGTACCAATTCAGAAACCAATCGATAAATTAAATGCTAACGATCAAGAATTAGTCACCATTGCACCAACACAGTTAGATCCACCTGGGATAAAAAAATAACCTAAAAATTTAATAACAATAATTTTTATTAAACGACGAATCAACTTCAAATTTACTTTCTTAGCATCCAACTTTATAAATCACAATAAAATAGTGATTATAAACCAGTTCACAGGCCTCCAATTAATTGTATACTGACTTGGTTTATATCCAGCTTTCTCCAAATACTTCTCCCATTCTTTCTGCACAAACGATCTTCTAATGCTCATCTCACCATCATGTTTCGTCAACTTGTTATCAAACAATGACGCAAGGATCATACGATACATGATAGCAGACATTGCATTTCGTTCCAAATCAGAAACAACAATCGCTTTTCGAGCAACTTTACCACATCTTCGCAAAAATTCAACAATATCGTCATCAGTAGGAATGTGATGCGTAACAAGTGAACAAGTGACTACATCTACACTTTTTTCAGGTTCACGAAGATCAGGATGATGAATTAATCGGAAAGTAGGTGATTTTCTATTCTTGTATGAACGCTTGTTGGCAAAATTGATCGCTTCTTCATTGATTTCAATTCCTGTTATGTCTGCGTTACGGTACTTGTCTTGTAACTCGAAAGAGAGCCAACCTGCACCACATCCGACATCTAGAATGGATTCTGGTGTGAATGGTAAGCCACCAAAACCTGCATGACTGAGTACTGAAAATCGTGACGCCGTGAGTGATGACACTTCACCAATTTGTGTCATATTTTCGCGGTATTCGTCAAGCGTGTAACCTGCTTTCTCTGGACCCATGTCGATATACTCTTCACAGATTTTTCGTTTCTGTGTGCGGTAAATTTCGAATAATAAATATGATACAAACGCAGTGACGGGTATTGTGTGAATGTATAGAGGTATGAGGCCATTAACGCTTAACAAATAGTATAGTACAAAAATTTTGCCTCTTGTTGTAGAGACTATCCATCGCTTTACGATTCCTAACAGTGTAATTGTATACGTGGGTATTTCTGATAAAAATCTTTGAAACGCAACTGAAGATTTAGCGTGTAGGTACTCGTTTAGGATATATGGTGCCATAAACCCAAATATTAGTGTTATTAGTGTTGCGATAGTGAACACCACAGTGTTGAACACAACATGCCCGATTTGCATTTGTGCACCAAGGTTGATCAAGTTTTAAAGAATTTTCTGTTATTACACATAGCTTCTAGACCTTCTAAGCACGTCTGAACAGCTGCTGATGCTATGTCAACTTGTTTTTATAAAAGAAGCGCTAACGCACCAAATGTTGATCTCGATTTGGAGCCGTACTGTACAGATAACAACTAAAAAGTTGGAAATATGGACAGCTAGAGGTTTAGCCGCCTTTTGCATCGCACTTTTTGATACATTAACCGAGCTAATATCCTTGCTATTGTAGTAATTCAGATAGCTAGAATATCCTAACAGCAATAAATTAGCAAGTACCTCCCAACTCGAGTCAAGATAATAGACAACGTTTGTCTAACAAAATAACTGTCGGAGGCTTTATGAAAGACGAGGACGGAGCCTCTTCTACAGGCTCCTCTGTGAAGAACCGTGGAGCAGCATTCAGCGGCTTCACAAATAACCTATTTAGTTTCTTTGATTCGTTTCGATTGAGAATTCATCCAATCTGTTATACATTATTTATGATTTCTTTTATGGTTCAAACAGTATTCGTACAATGCAGTTTCTAAAGTTTACATAGGTCCTTTTAAGCGTCGATCCTGATCAATTGTGGGGTATGTTTAAATGTTTCTCGTTGTATTTACTATTGTAAAGGTCCGATTTTTAATCAAGTTTTATACTATGGGGAGCTCTTTAGGAACCTCGCGTTGGATTTGTTGCCCTACGACGGGATTGGCGCGTTATTGGCAATTATACTTGCGGTTCACTTAATAGTTTACTTATTACTCATCGTGTCATACCGCATGTTTATTATGGGAAACAGCAAAATCAAGTATGTGAAGAGAGTTATTTACGTCGCGTTGGCACTATTTGGCATGTTTCCATACGTTCCTTTTTATATCTCTTACCACTTTGTGAACTGTGACTATGCGGCAGGCGTATTAGAACAAGCGCGCGATATAAAGTGCTGGGACGTACGTGCAATTATTTACAACTAAACTCTAGCTACCTAATGTTATCTGGGCCGTTGTCGCATACATTACACTCGTTTCACAAATCATCATGTACGCGTTATTTTTATTCACATTTGCATCGACAAAGATATCCAAGTTCAACGTATTCGGAGCAAGTGAATTTTATTTCGTGTTTGTGGAACATATATCAACACTGTTTTGCCTAGTGTTGTACAATATCGCGTTTGGCTTTGCAACATACTCGCGATTTATCATCAACATTGTTCAATGCGCACTGCTGTTGGGATTACTATGGTATATCGTTCCATTCTATCATAGAGTAGGAAACTCGATCTATTCAGGCTCTCTAGTTGCACGAGTGTTTGTACGTTTGATTTTTCATTTACTCACAATATTAGGGTTCTATACCAAGTTTAGTCAGCGCAATCATAAACACGAATAATCTCGATTCCATAGGAATACCATCGGCTGTATCAGCACTACTGTCACTCCCAGTCGGATTCATAATCGGTTTTATCGCAATGGAAATCTATGCGCGCGTACTCTTCAGCAAAGCGAAAAAGTATATTGAACCAATTCTAGAGGGAAATCTTTCCAAAGTGAGAATGAAAACACTGGAAATAGGAGTACAATTTTCAGTCTATGATCAAGCCATGAAAGAACAATTTGAAAAAGCAGTAAAACTGGCCTCACTAGAAAGTTTCGAAAGCGCGAGAATCTACTTGACATTGGCAGGAAGTTTTATCGATATAACAACATTGACACAAGCACAATTCTACTTGCAAAAATGTATGGCATGTCGACCCAATTTGTTAGTACAATTTAGCGTTTTCCAACGCTACCAAGATATCGATGTACTCATCGGTGACAGGAAATCAATTAGTAGAATGATTGATTTGGGACAAAAAGCCAAGGACAATACAAACATGTACATTACCATGTTTTTCCGTGCGCTAGTGAGTGAAAAAATTGATTACAATGCGTTGAATCGTCACGCGCAACTAGCATGTGAAAATGAAAAAGAATGTGATAAAGTGTTCCAAGGATTGATCGGTAAATATCCAAAAAATGCAAATGTGAGCCGAGTGTACGCGCAATACTTGGAAGAGTTTAAATTCAATAAAGAAGCAGCCATGGAGTACTATGCCGACGCGGAAGCGTTAGAAATACAAGAACAAGAACGTTCCAGACAGAAAAGAAAAGCATTCACACTATCAAACGTACATGAAGATTCTGTTCCAGAAATCCATACACCAGTATCTACTCCACCACCAATGTCACTTCGCGAAATGAGTTACCACATGGAATCTTCTTCCTCTATATTCAAATCTCGTTCCAATATTGTCACACCATCCAGTGATTTGGGTGTCGACGAATCTTTCAACGACGCAGCAAGTTTCGTCGGTAGCGTGAAAAGCAAAAGAAGTAAATATCCGAAAAAAGAACAAATCGAAGCCGATGATTTGGATAACCAAAGTGTCGGTTCCCAAGTACTTAGTGAAGTGGAAAGAAGACAAGATAACTATCTACGCCAAGTCAGTAAAAAAGAAAACAAATATGGGTTACGCATCATCATGTATGCGATTACTGTACTTATGGGTGTGTATGGAATTATCATGTTTAATGTTACCGAAAAAGAATTACGATTTGTGAGTACTGATGTCATTCGACATGCGTGTTTATTGAAAAATAGTGGATACGAGAGTATGTGTTTGTTTTTGTTACTAATGAAATAGTTAATAACTATTGGAGGAATTACCAAAAGAATTATCCTACCGATAGAAATGGAACGAATTTAATGTTGTTACGAAACAAATTGAGTGAACTACACGAGAATATACAGCAATTCAAAGATAATTTATCCATTTCAAAAGTCGTAAAAGGATCCGATCGGTACAAGATTTTATACGAGAATCCAATTCTCATTCAAATTCCGGTCATTGACGCCGTCGCGACACCTGCAAAATCCGTTACCGAAAACGTTACAGGTTTCGATCTTAGTATGTTTCTCACTATACACTAACAACCAAGGTACCATGTATCAAGAGTTAATTGTTACCTCACAAACGCTTTCTGAAAGAGATTTGTTAAACACGTCATCTAGTTACGTGTTCATGTTTTTCAATTACAATCGATCCAAAGTACAATCCTTCTTTGGAGCGTATTGCAACGCTTTCGGAGAAGATTTCAAAGTCAATGATTTGGCAAAAGTAAATGTTATCGGTGCACTAGTAGGTGCAGGAGTGGGTGTACATGTATTGTACATTGTTGTATTGTTTATACCGGCAATGTACTTGTTGTTTAGTCGTAGAAAAAAGATTTTGAAACTTTTCGAGCTGATACCAAAAGATATTATTGGTACTGTTTATCAAAAACTCAAAACACAAAGAAAGAACAAGAACCGAGTAAGTATCAAAAGGATCTTTCCTACGACTGGAAAAATAGCAATTGTGTTGTTGTTAATTGCACTAGTGGAATGTATCTCTTTGGTTGTTGTTGCCTATGAAGGATACATTATACTTACGTGTGATGATGGTGCGAATGATATCGTAAGTGGCGAAATACGCAACTAACAAGTTTCTAGATTTTATCGTTCCAAAAGGTACAAGATAATTTCAACATTTTGGCGTACGTGGTTTCCGAGACCATGTATCCTGATCCTATACTCGGGTACGCGTATACAGCATCGGCACCGACGCTACTGGCAGGGTATTTAGTAAACTTGAAGAATGCATGGACTACTGTACGGTTTGGTACAGGAACAGCCACTGGAGTTGGTATTTCTGGTGTTAGTAGCGAGATAGATAGCATACTAGATCATCCATTCTGTAACAACACGCAGAATATCGACTGTATGAGCTTAGATCGTATCATGGTAGTTACCGATTTCTGGGTGAATAATCACATTCAAAACTATAAGAATTACACTATGCAACAACGTTTGGTTGTTGCAAATGATACGTTCAAGGTAGCTATGCGCGGTCTAAGTCTTAGTACTGAAGCAATCAAGATCTATACTGCTATTTCGCAAGCATCATGTACGTTACCCATTCCGTCAGCTATAGTGTACCTGGGCGTGTTCATACTGCTGCTACTACTCGTGATACCACTGCATGTGTATGTACAGCACTACATGGACGTAAATCATCGGATTCGGTGCATGTTAGCGTTTATACCTAGCACTACGAATGATAACATACCACGACTAGTAGAGTATGTGAATGGATTCAATCTGTACACTATTGATACTGATAAAATCGGTAAAAACAAGAGTATGAACTATATGGAAACATTTGTCAGCGCATGCCTAGATGGCGCACTCATATGTTCCGAACGAGCAACGATCATTTGTGTAAATACTGCCGTCCGAGATATGTTCCGCTGTAATGCAGAAGATGTTGTCGGACAACCTTTGAATGTACTTTTCGACACTACCGAACTAGAAAATATCATTATTGATATTCTCAAGATTGGTACAGGAGTAACAAAAGAATTTAATGCCGTCAGAAAAGATAAATCGATCTACCCGGCTCGCGTATCCGTTAGTAGCGTCACATTTGACAAGAAAAGATATTTGATTTGTTTCATTAGTGATTTAACGGTTGACCACAAACAAAAAGATTTGATCGCGATAGAAAAGAAAAATAATGAAAAACTATTATTGTCCATATTACCGGCTGCAGTGGCAACGCGATTGAAAAAGGGAGAAACGTGTATTTCGGAGAAAATAGAAAGTTGTACTTGTTTCTTTAGCGACATGGTTGGATTCACAAAAATGAGTAGTACTATGAGTGCCGCCAATTTGGTAGAGACACTGAACGCCATAGTGAATCGATTCGATGATCTATCACTGTACGTTATTCTGTAAAATACTTATATTCTTTAGGATTAACAATATCGAGAAAATAAAAACTATTGGAGATGCCTATTTCTGCGTAGGAGGACTACATAGCGGAGATACAAACCATCCGCAAAATGTTATAAAATTTGCAATGCAGGCACTCGTAGCCGTGCGAGAAATCACCAATGGTCATATACAAATTCGAGCAGGAGCGCATACTGGACCTCTCGTTGCCGGTGTTATCGGTAAAACAAAATTTGCATACGATTGTTGGGGAGATACTGTAAATATGGCATCTCGCATGGAATCGACCGGTTTACCAGGTCGTGTACAAATCTCTAGAGCAACTTACGAACGTGTTCATGACTTGTTCCCATTTGAAGAAAGAGAAGGTATAGAAGTGAAAGGGAAAGGTACGATGACCACGTACTTGGTTATATTTGATGTAGAACAAGCGTTCGCTGCAAGTTTCAATCAGATGCCGGAAACACCAATGGAAGAGGAGAATAACAATGGTGTTTTTGATGATCAAGTGAATGAAGAAGAACAAGCGTTGATACAGTAAATTTTATTATTGAAAGTGCTTTGAAAGCTTTTCATTGTCCGAGGGTCTGAATGAAAGTTGAGCTAGTGTAAAGGTACCACATTCACAAAGAATATTGTTAGCCTTTTCAACAAACAGCGATTTATTCGGATTGTAAGTACTGTCAGGTTTAGATAATCAATCAGGCTTGGAGGATTATTACGCGAGGTTTTCGACTACTGCTGCTATCTCGTCTCAAAGTTAGTAGATCACTAGCCTCTATTTTTAGCGTTCTGCAGTAAACATCTCAAAACATCTACAGTTTGACACTACAGTTGTATTAAATACGCTTTCACGCTAATGTTTTTCAGCAGAACGCCAGCTACGAGAACCAGCTTTTAGTGTTGACTCTTTGTCGGCAATTATGCGTCCTATTGAAGAGCGAAAAGGATTCGAATAACTCTGCTTTCGGAGAGCGTTTTCGGTTGACGCGTCAGTTGCAACGTAGTTGTCTATGTCATTCTTCTTTCGATCTCGTACCTTTATATAGAATTCAAAAAACACAACACAACACCGTAGTGAGGTCCTCATAGTACACATCTATTCGCTTCAACATGTCTTCAGTAGTTCTTGAAACCAATTCGTATATCCATCAAGATGCAGACGTAGAGATGAGCGATAGACCCAGTAGTACAACAAGAGAAAGCCATAACATTGGTCTCTTTGAAATTCAAGTAAAGAACACTCACCAACTTTTTGCACAGATGGAGAGTGATGTCTACAAACGCCGAGCAGCTGTAATCACATCGTTTTTATCATTGATGGAAGTTTCACCAGCGAAGGCATTGTACTTAATTAATGAAGCCTCACAAGACTCTGGCTCACAACAATTCCGAGATTTCATTTTGTTCAAGCAAATCCACTCGGACATGGTTCGTTGCCGTGAGTCTCTAAAACAGGAAAATGTTCAACGATTGAGCAGAACGAGCTCGTCTAACCAACAATCTATCATGGGCCCTAACATTCAACTTGACTGTCTACAATGGATGTTTTCGTTCTTCAACATGTATGCAGTACCATTCCACCAGTAAGCGTAGTTTACAGCTTTTAACTCTTTACAGTAAATCATCTCAAGACGATTCCAATTCTATTCTGTACATTAGAGAACCAACTACTAATGGTTTGGGCCCTGTTGTCGGTGTCGTACTTGCACAACAAACTGCAGATTCGATACTACAAATATTGAATGAACTACCTGCAAACAGTACTCGTTTAGGTGTTTTGGTAAACGGTACTATTGTTTCCGTACTTGCAATTGACCACGATGCCGTACCGACTAGCCCCAAATCAACAAGAGCTGTTTCCATCGCGCAACAATCATTTGACATGTCAAGCGCGACCGACTTTTCAAACTTGGTTGCGTTACTAGAGGTCTACTTGGCTGATGAACTCAATGTCAACACTGTTATCAAACAATTGGGAACAAAGTTATTGGATGACGTTGCCTCCAATGATGACATGGAGTCTTCACCTGTACCTCGTGTGTACACTCCTTTTAACGAAAAAGATACCTTCTACTTGGATGAGAAATTCCAAACAAGTTTGTCAACATTGACATTCCCAACCAAGGCATTTGGACCAGTACCAACAAATCAATTCTGCGTCAAGAAGAGATCACATTTCTGTAACTGGGAAAGAGATATCTTGCAAAAACTCAAGAGCCATCCATACATTATTCGTGAGTTTGAAGTGGCCGACAACGGCGCTTTAGATTTGAACACAACAATGCTACTGGAACCAGTTCGACCATTGAACAAGAGATTGTTCTCGTTGTTACCTACTGACAACCAAGGAAACGCTGTCAACTTGACCCAGCAATTATTGAACACTCGTTTCGAGTTGCTTCGTCAATTCATCAAGCAAGCGTTGCACTCCATCGTGTACTGCCACAACAATGGTATTATCCACAATAATATCTTGTCCCGTGGTGGTACATTCTTGCTCGATGAGCAATACAGACTCAAGTTGATGGGCTTCGAACATGCCGTGATTAGCGATGACAAAGAGTTACTGTTCAGAGACATGCGCCACTTAGCGGTAGTCTTTGCAGAGCTCATGTTCAACGTTGAATTCGATGTTCATTCCGATGATGTTCTTACCGATTGGTCAGCCGTTTGGGAAGAAGTTCAAGCGTTGATGGAACAATACGAAGATATTGTAGACAGTTGTACTCATGTCTCCCAAAATGACAAAATGTTGTACCAAGTTAACTCCAAGACAAAGAAACACATGTACGATCTGCTCGAGCAAATGTTCCACACTGCTAGCTGTGACTATTACCATACGTACATGTACCACTCCTTTGTTGGAATGGCTAGTAGCGCATACAAGGAAAAGTCCAAGCAAAAGCTGAAAGAAAAGACGATACAAATGTTGCATCAAAACAAGATCAGTTGCAAGAGACGTGAAGAAGTTCAGCATAGCCAATTGCAAGAAAAATGGGCAAATCGTCGAGTAAATATCTGCAAATAGTGTACAAGTGTAATTAAACCGCGTTTTTAAACAAATTATTTTGTTGATGCTCTAAATCTTCGCTTGTCATGCCTGCGTGCTCGATTACAAACGCACAAAAGATGTTTCTGCGTGGAGCACAGCGAAGTCACACTTTGCGACGGTGCAAGCTCCACACGCAGTATTTTTACGCTACGTACACAGCAGCAGAACGCAGAGCGACTGTTATACCATCAACAAACGATTTAGTCGCGACTTATGCTGCAAAAAAAGATTTTGAAAGAGTGGTAGAGTTGTGGAAAGATTATAAGCAGACAGGAACTTCTCCAGATAACGATACGCTTTTATCTTTTTTACATGCGAGTTTGGAAACAAAAAACGCAGAAGTAGCCAGTAGTATTTTCGCACACATAGCACAAAACGACGTGGAGGTACTTGATTCTATCATTTTTAACAATAGATTGGTGGATATACGTTTAAGAATTTATTTGTGAGTATGCTACCAAATACAACACAAGTAGAAAAATTGATATCATATATGGCCAATAAGGGGAGAATACCGAATACATTTATGTACGCACGATTAATCAGAACATACTGTCAACAAGACAATTTGAACAAAGCCATGAAAACATTTGCACAACTTGTAGACAATAATGTCGAACTCAGCGACTACATTGTCAAAGATCTCGCACAACAATATACAACACCATCAACACGCCAACACTTGTACACTATATGGAACTATATTTTACACACCAACGCACAATTAGATATTTCTTCCTACAATGCACTAATACTCGCCTGTGCAAAAACAAGAACACTTTTAGGAGAGAAAATTTACTACTATATGCTCGAATCTAGTTTGAAATCAAATTTAAAAGTCGAAAATAATTTAATGTTAATGTATATCAACTGTGGGAAATTCGAAACTGCGAGACGAATTTTTGATCAATTGGAACCAGATGCCATTTCGTATAATATACTCTTGAATGGGAGTATTTCACATGGTATGGATTTTGCAAGTTCGTTATTCCGAACGATGCCACAACAACTCAAAAGTGCACATACGTATAGTACATTACTCCGTGGATGCGCCAAATGGCGTAACGTCACCTTTGCAGTTGAGTTATACGACTCGATGCCCAAAGAATTACTCCAAGAACCACGTGTCGCAAACGAGTGTATTACAATGTTCGCCAAGTTGATGGATATTGAAAGAGCAGAACAAGTGTTTACTCAACTCGAGAACAAGACTTTTGTTTCATGGACTTCCATGCTTGGAGCCTATCGAACATGTGCCAATGGTGAAAAAGCGGTGAAATTGTTCTATGAAATGATCGCAAATGATTATAAACCAAATAACTATGCGTATGGAAATGTCTTGACAGCGTGTAGTCGTGCTCATATGCCAGAACAAGCCATGAAGATATATTTAGAAATGAAAAAGTACCATTACAAACCCACAATAGAAAATAATAATATTATGGTTGATGTGCTAGCAAGATGTGAGAATGTAGACAAGGCCATCGAGTTTGCGAAAACGTTGGAGAAAACAGATGTAGTGACTTGGACAACGATTCTAAGTGCTTGTGTAAAGCAAAATAAAATAGAGCAAGGGATCGTAGCAGGAGAAATGGCGATCGAGATGGATCCGTTGGATCCATCTGCATATACGTTGTATGCAGGCTTACTGCGTGCAGCAGGAAGGTACGAGGAAGCACAGGCTATCAGAGATAAAATAACTGCGTTGGGTTTGTCTACGAAACCTGGAACATCCATGATCGAGTATCAAGGAGAACAGATCATGTTCTATTCACGTAGTGAAAATCCATTTAGCGAAGAAATAGAACAAGGTAGTGAAGAGTTTCTACGTAAACTGGAACAACATGGGTACAAGCCAGATGTATCCATCATACATACACGTGTTCCAGAAAATGAAGAAAGCAAGAAAGTGAAACTGTTCCAACATAGTGAAAGAAGTGCTCTGATATTTTTATTGGGAAGAACCAAAGATGAGAAAACACCAATCAAAATCTTTAGTACTTTGCAAATTTGTGGAGATTGTCATACCGTGTTTGCATTAGCTTCAAAAGTGTACGATCGTGAAATTCAAATTACTGCCAGAGAACAAGCACACGTTTTCAAAAATGGCAAGTGTAGTTGTAACAATAAATGGTAAATTCTTTTACTGCATCATGGATTGTGTCTTTCGAAGTGGAGATTCACTAATTGGTTCTTGACTTCCAGTCTTAAATACACCATTCTCTTTTGGTAAACTATTTCCATTGGAAGGTGGTTCTGCGTTACTGTTTCCTCTTCCTCGTGGTGTCATATTAATAGATGATAAATCATCACCTTCAAAGTAACCATCATCTTCTAATAGTTTTGGATCACTTATAATAAGTTCACAGACTTTGTTAATATGTGAAGTACTTGTCATTAATTTCATACTATCTTCTGTTTTTAGTCGCATCAAATTTAAACCAAAACTAATGGCAATAGAATTGGCGTTCATCTTGTTTGACTCTTCGTTGTCGATTACGAGTTGGAAAGTACGAACTAGACGTTTGAGTAGTGCATGATGATTCATTGGTAAACCATCGAGTAGCGCATGTAACTGTTCCGACTGCTCTTTTGGATCTTTTATTTCTAAAACGGTTAGTCGGTGTGAATGAGAACATACTTGCGACTGCGACAAAATCATCAAATTTGTCAAACGTTAGTAGTGGTTCTGGTAACTCGCGTATATAGAGTTTGATGATACCGCAAATAGTATGGTGTTTGTTTTGTATTTCTAACGAGTCAAAATTAGGGAACTTGCCTTCATCTAACATGGCCTTTAAACGATCTAATTCTCCTGCGTGACCAGGTACGCGATATACACCAGCATCGTGATATGCTTTGTTTGTTAGTTTTTGATAAACGAAAGTACCATTCTTTTCTACATATTGCAGACAATGTTCTATTTGTGACGGTATGGGTAACGTCTCTTCATATCTTCCCATAACTTGTCTTAATGGTTCTCCGAATAATTTTGTAGATTGAGCAGGACGTGTTGGTAACTCTGCGACTGCTCTGCTCTCAATCGACTCTACTATCATTTTCATATTCTTCATAACTGCTGCGCCTTGTTCGAAATAAGTCATATAACCACGCGCGATGGCAGTGAGTGACTAGTTTGTTAGCACTGAAAAACAACATACTTTTGAAAGACCAGCGTTTCGTAGATTAAGTACGTGTTCCGTTTCTAGTTCTAATTGGTTATCATTAAGAGGAACATCATCTGGTGGTTTACTCGCCATCATCAACTTGTCTATATTGGCAACTGCATCACTTTCGAGTTGTTGGGTAAGTTCTGTTCTCAACTTTGCAAGACTTGTAAGCGCGGAAGATAGTTGTTCAGAAATATCAATCAAATCCAAAACTTGAGGATTAGTACTGGTTCGCGACAGGTTTGAGTCTGAATAACGTTGCAACGTTCGTGCCATTTCGGTTTCATGTGACTGTAATTGGTCGCCAATGTTATCAAGGTCTTTTAGTTGTTGTAGTTGTGACTCGTACAGTGTTTCAGTGGCCATGCATTGCTTATGGTTAAAGTATTAAGAAATACGTACTTGTATACGTTGTTGCAAGGGCATAAGCACCGACTGACGCCTGTTGTTTGTTGGAATAACAGTGGGACTGGATGAAATCTTAGAACCCTTGTCCCTTCTACCGAAAAGCTTCAATCGTTTGCTCATGAATTTTAACGTCTGTTTGCTTGTCACCTGTCACTTCTTTAAAAGCAGGCAATAGTAGCGCTACAGGACCTCTGACGCTTCGTGAGTGCTTATTGGAATACAACTTTTTACGTAATCAGAAACAACAAAGTTTTGGTGCGCATGTTGTGCACATGGTTTTCATCAAAATTAAAAACATCAAAAATTTACTCTACATTTGACCAGCACGTAGTCTTTTTGTCCGTATTATCGATGACGACACTAGTGCTACACTAAGTAAATATGCGTTCGACCATCCATATCCGTTACCGGTTCCGATCTGTCCGACTCCAACATCAGCCAAATTAATTAGAACGTGCAAAATCAGGCACACAAAGAGTCCTGCTATGTAAACAATATTCAATACAACAATAGTCTTTTCATGATATTTGGGCCGTAGTGAAAAAAATCCAACGATGCAAACGGCAATGTAGGGAACACAGGCGAGTATCATATGAATAAACGAGATCGAGAAGTGACCAACTAACGAATGCTCCACGTAAGAGTTAGCCCATCCTGAAGCACCATAATAGATGACAACAGTTAAATCCACAATAAAATACAGTAAAATGTAGCACAACAGCATAATATTCAATATCAAAATAATATAACGTAACATTTGCGAGTCTTTCGTAGTCACCATAGGGTGATGTTCGATTTCGATATCTGTCTCAGTATCAGTATGGTCTGGCGACGGTATCCGTTCTGTATGCATCGTCTACCGTTCTAGTGCGTTGTATTGTTTTTAGAAAAGCGTCTATTACGAGAAAGTGGGTTTATTAACTGGTTGCGATGTCGCTCAACACTCGTTTCAACTCCGAGTAGTCTCCTATCGTCTTCCAGTCGGTTTGTTCAGCTGCTCCAAACACAAACGTTTGCTCATTCAGCTCTTTTGTTTTGTATTTGGTCTTCAAATTGTTAAAGTTTAGAGGACCTTTTTGTTGCATTTCAGAATCCAAATAGAACCACTCTACATTGAATTTTGGAGGAACAGGTTCAGTCTTGTGTAGACTATTTGATCGTGGTTGAACTCTTGGTGCAGATGGTTGTGGTTTTGTTGGTGCATTGTATGATAAATCTACATTTGCGTATTGATTCACAGTTCCAATGTTTGATGCATGACCGCTTGGATCTTGCAAAATGGAAATACCATTCAGTGTTGAGAACACTTTGTTTGAGTACTGCAACAAGCTTGCAATAGTAGTGTTTGTGAGTGGTGCAAATACAATAGGTTGTTCGTTGACAATTTCTGACATTTTTGAACTGGCTTCGAATTGAATCGCGTCCAGCTCTTCCTTCTTTTTGTTCATTTTATCTTTGTTTTGTGGAAGCTTCATTGGATCTTTGTTTTGCTTTTCCATCAAATTCTTAACTTTTGTGCGGTAGTAATCATACTCTTGCAAATGTTGCATTCTTTCCTTGTGTAGCTTTTTCGCCACATCAAACTTTTCAATGTATGCATTCAATGGTGCAACTACACTTGATACAATTTGCTCTTGCTAATAGTGTTAATCGTTAAAAAGTAATCACATACGAATGGTTTAACTGCATTAGTCTCACATTCTTGAGCAGCGTCCATTAGCTTTCTAGCTACTTCTTGTTCTCTGCTATTTTGATTCTTAAACAAGTCGGTCATATCTTCCGCAATAAACGTCATCGTTGTGGTCATGGAGTGGAAGTTTTCCACGAATTGTTGCACGTGTTTTTGATAATTCACAGAAGCATTTGTTACTTGTTCGAATCGTCGATACAAATTATCGTACTCTTCGTCAATAGTACGCTCGCTTTTTCCGAATTTTTCTGATATCCCTTCTTTTGCTCTATGTATGAATCTCTTCATGTTTGTTCACTTGTTTGTTTTGTTGATCTACTAACCTGTACTATTTTAGGTAGGCTATTCTTGGGAGACAACCCGCATTCTTTTTAAAGGTTTAAGTTGAACTGTTGCGACTGAGTAGAACGTTCACAAGGAATCGAAGCCGCTAGGTTCTATCTTACAGCTGTTCTAGATAAATAATTTATTTCTTTTTCTTGTGGGCAGATTGCATTAGCTTTGTTGTTGAAGCAATTCTTGCATTTCCAACCATTACAGCTGTTACTTCAACTTCTGGTATTGATTTGACTACGTTGCTTTCTTTCTCTACTGTCTTTGATTCTGCAGCCAATAGATTCATACCAATCTTTGCCGATTTACCTCTCTTTTGTCCACCAGGTAAGACCTTGACTTTATATTTGTAACTCTTCATACTGCTGTATGGAGCACATACCGGTACACCGAACAAGATGATATCATCTTCACGTGGTTCACCTGTTAGTGCGTCCAATTCGGTCAACTTTTCACGATCTTCATCATCCATGTAAGGAATGCTTTCATCTTCCAAAATCTTTTTGATTTCTTCTATTTCCTTCTTTTTCATCTTTTCTTCTTTTTGTTGACGTTTGAGTTTCTCTTCTAACTGTTTACGCTCTTCTTCCTCTTTTTCTTTTTGACGTTCGTCAGGAGTCAAGTAACGATGACCTAATAGCTCCATACGTAACTTGCGTTCGTCATCATCTTGGTCACCGTACTTTTTCTTGAGTTTCTTCCATTTACCCTTCTTCATACCTTGTGGTTTGTGATCTGGGACGGTATTTGTTGGTTCGGGTTTTTCTTTCTCTTCAGTTTGTTTTTCTTCCAAATCTTGTAGTAAATCTTTTCTTGTCTTTTGTTGAGGTTTCTTTGATTTAAGTTCTTTTTGTTCGGCTTCTTCTTTCATGACCATTTCCGTGGCTTCTTCTTCACTGACACCTTTTGATTTGAGTTGTTTGATTCGGCGACGATCTTTAGCTGATATTCTAGTCTTGGGTTTGCCAGTACCTTCTTCAGTCTTTGATTCTTCATCGTTTTGATCTTGATCAGATTCACTTGACTCTTGTGCAGGTTCATCGACTGTAACTTGTTCAGTTGTAGGTTGCTCAGCAACAGCGAGTTTCTCGACTTTTTGGGTAACTTGTTGAACAGGTTCCTCTTCGTCCTCTTCTTGATCTTCTGCTAGTCGTTCAGTCCATTTTTTCGTTCTCTTATACATTTCTTCCTCTTGCTCATCTCTGAAATCAAGATCGTCATCACCACCAGCGGTACGTACTTTACGCTCACTCAAATGATTTGGAATGCATGATTCATCGACATAAAACATGACACTTAGACCCAATACCAATGGACTTGGTGGTAAAAAGTTTTTCTTTCCACGAATCATAAACGAACCAGTTGGCAAGTACTCACCAGTAGGTGCAGATTTGCTAACTTGATTATCGTACACCCACCATGCGTTGGTAACAATTTTGTTGTCCCACGCAGCACTGCGACATACTGTCATCATACCAGCCTCTTGTAAACTCAATGGTGGTACAGGTACGTCAGGTGTTGGATTCTTCACGATACAGGTACTAGCACCATGTACATCAGCATGAACATAAATGTCACCACGTCTCATGTATCTCTTGACGAGTAACTCGTTCTGTTGTGCATCTCTACCACTTAGTACTAGATAATTCTCCGAAGTGATGAACCAATTAAACTTTTCAAACCACAATCTCTTGCGCATTTGTACAATTTCTGATTTGATTTGTTGTTGTTTGAGTGATTCAACTGATTTCTTCTCGGCTACTTTGATGGCTCTCTTACTTGCCTCAACAGTCTTGTTTTGCTTATCAGCAGACTTTTTCTTAACTTCATAATACTTTTGTGCGTTGGCGTAGGCTGACAGTGAGATATCGACATCGATTTGAACGGGTTGTGGAAGTGGATTGATTGCCGAATTCAACAGTAACGTGATTTGATTTGTTTCGAGTTTCAAATTTTGGATCATCTTTGCAATCTTGTTTCCCTCCTTTTTCTGTTCTTTGATGATTCTTCGAATCTCTTCCCAGTCATATGCTTGCGCGACAGCGGAACAAATGATCTCAATGGCTTCGTCGACATCAGTTAAATTCTCTTCAATGAGTGCTGCCTTCTTGTTAAACTGCTCTTGCGTTTGTTGCAACTCTTCAATTCTTTGCTGTTGTTCTGTTTTGATTTTATCCAACTTTTTCATGACACTCTTCTCAATTTGTGATTTTTGTGAGTCAAGTTTTCGTGCTTCCAAAGCAGAGAAAAACTCATCTACTGCACTGTCAAATGATTCGAACGCGACTGCTTCTCTTCCTTCGAATTGTTTGAACATGAATGGCGCAAAATCATCATAGATTGCTCTTACGCGTTCTTTTTCTGCATTTTCGCGTTCCAACTCTTCTTGTTTGATTTTTAGTGCAAGTTCGGTGTCACTCACTGCCGATGTTGGAGTTTCGATTTCTTCAGTGATCGCTTTTGGTTCTTCTTTCTTTCCCTTCTTACCAGGTTGCAAAATAATCCATCCTCTAGATACTTGCGATTGTGCATGTAAAATGAAATCATCCGCTTCTCGGAAAGCACTCACGAGTTTGTCAACTTCTTGATCAGTTATCAATTTGTGAATATCGCCTTGTAGTTTCAAATTTGGTTTCAAACCAGCTGTCAAGATACAATGTTCTGCGAAACCAGGTCCGTAGTCCAAATTGTTATTCAAAACCATTTTCAACGTATCTGCGTCTTTTGTATCGACTTTCTTTTCTTCTTCTTCATCGGACTCTTCTTCTTCCTCTTCTTCTTGTTCACCAGATGCGTAACGTTCTAGTAATCCCAATAGTTTTTCACGTGTCATTGGTGTGAATTGTCTTTTACGAGCTGTTGGGTATGTCTCTCCTACTGCGTATACTGCTTCATCTGATTTTTTGTGTGCTCTCAACAAGACGATGATTTTGTATTCGTGATCGGTCAAAATCAAGTTTCCCTTTGCATAAAATTCTACGATAATGTGATAGGCCTTATCTCCTTCTCCAAACGTAAAATCGACAACTCTATCAACACCCAATTGTTCAATTTTCTCTACTCTACGTGTTCGAATATGTTTACGGATTTTTAGAGTGAACGACGAAGGCATGACTGATTTATCTCTTACAAACTGTGTACTGTGCATTCTAATACCTATATTGTTAGAATAGTTGTATAATTCTCATACCAGATTCGATTAAGAGTGATACTTTAAAGTCTGGCTTTGCGAATTTGAAAATGTAGGTCTTTGTGTTCAAGTCATAGACGTTTGCTAGACGCAATCCCAATAACTGATTCTGAAGCGATGCAATGATAGCACGCAAATCCACTAACGAGAAACGATTCTTCATGTTCGAGTTGCGTTTGTTTTGAAATCTACTCAACTTTGAACACTTGTAACAGTGATAGTCTGGTTTGGAATCATCCTGTCGAACATGAATCGAGTTCAAACTACTGTTTCATTTCTAGTCTTGTACTAAGCTTGTGTCTAAAATTTTCATTCTCATTACAATGAAGTATGGTTATTGGTTGCCTGAAAAGCAAACAAAAAAGTATCGATTTTATCATGGCTCGCTACTTGTACAATCTATTCTACACGCTCAATCCCCTACCATCACAACATGCCGAATACGCACCCGAATATAACGACGAAGTACCAGTGTTACCAGACTTGACACAAACATTCTCACCATACTCGTTCCTCGGTAACAAAAAGCAAATAAGAGATCCACGTTTCCCAATGAACAACTCCGATTCGTATAAAAAGTGTTTCGTCAATTTTGCAGTTTGGAGAAAGTGTCTAGAAGAACATACAGAAGACTATGATGAGTCAGTAGAAGAAGCAAGATTATGCAGAAAATTCAAAAACTTGGCAGTACAAACCTGCCCAGCAGCTGACGTACGTGTTTATCAATATTTTTACTAATATATGCAATAGTTTAAGAATTTAAGAGAAGCCGCCGAAAGAGATGCCTTTGTAGCGTTACTTGGTTTGAACTCTAGAAAACCAGACGCGAATCCAACAATTGTTTTATTGGATGACGAACACACTATCCTCGAAGTCAAACGTGGTAACTCCAAAGATCCTCGCAAATGGAAGGCTGGAGATTCATTGCATTAACAAATATATTTAACATGTGGGACTATTGATAGTCGATTTGTAAAATGACGGGAGGGAAACAACTTCTTTAACATTCATAAAATTTTTGTGTTTAATTTGCAAGCTCCAATTTTGGTACTACTGTGCTAGCTTTTTGTAATTATCAGTCACACGTCACTGTCAAACGTAACGTTCATCTTGTCTGGAACAACACAGCACAGTAATTTCATAGACCACGTGAACAAATCTCGCTCGAATACTAAACATGGGTTGTTTGAACACTAAGCCAGCAAGTAATGGAGGAGGAAGCGTAACAGTGCCAGAAGTCTCACAAAACGTAACACTTTCTAAACCAAAGCTAAAAGTTAGATTAAAATCTTGTTATTGGGAGCGGGTGAGTCTGGTAAGAGTACCATCTTCAAACAAATGAAGATTCTTCACTCTAATGGTTTCACCAAACAAGAATGTGAAAGCTATAGAGACACAGTTCACGGAAATGTCATAAAAGCAATCAGAGCACTCACAGAAGCTTCACAAGCTCTTGATATTCCTCTAGAAGAACCAGAGAACCAACCTCGAGCAGACAAGATTATGGAGCTGGACGACGACGATATTTTATCCATCCAAAGAATTTGGAGTCCTGACCTAGGTCGTGATGTCGCAAAGCTTTGGTCTGACCCAGGTATACAAAAAGTCTTTTTGCGCAGAAATGAGTTCCAGTTAGACGACTCCACGTCGTACTACATGAATGACTTGGACAGAATATCAAAACTAGACTATGTCCCAACTCAGGAAGACGTACTTCGCACTCGTGTCAAAACAACTGGTGTAGTAGAAATGAACTACCAGTTAACAGATAATAATGGAAAACAAAAAACTGTACAAATGATGGATGTAGGAGGACAAAGAAACGAACGGAAAAAGTGGATTCATTGTTTCGAAGGTGTCAACGCAGTCATGTAAGTTTTTCCATTTTTAACACTGACAAATAGTTTTGTTATCGCGGTGAGTGAATACGATGGAAAATGTTACGAGGACAACGAAACACCACGCATGCAAGAATCTTTAGATTTATTCTCGGAAACTATCAACTCGAAATGGTTTGTCGATACACCAGTTATCTTGTTCATGAACAAGACTGATTTGTTCAAAGAAAAAGTAGGAAGAAGTCCCATTTCAGCCATGTTCCCAGAATACTCTGGTCCACAAGAACATGAAGCAAGTTTGGAATACATCAAGAAAAAGTTTTGTGAGAAGAGCAGATACCCAGACAAGAAGATTCTTTGTGTGCCAACTTCTGCAACAGATACAGAGTCATTACAGAAGGCATTTGAAACTATCAAAGAAACGCTAACTTCCTCCAAGCCAAGTACACCAGTCAAGTAGAATATTGTCTACATTACAGTACATTTATGTTTTTTCGAGAATATTTTTTGTACCAAATTCTTGCTTCGCCGTTTTGTCTTTTGTTCGTCTGATAATTGTGCACCAATTACTTGTTCGATGCATCTAGTGAATACATACTTTAAATTTTTTCCTGTTCGTGCACTGCACTCAATGTAGTCAAATGCTCCAATTTGTTTCTTCAACAATAACCCATCGTCGTTCATAATTGGATGTTCGTTTCTACGTGCTAATTCCCGCAACGATCGTTCATCCTCGCGACAGTCGAGTTTTGTACCGACCAATAATATCGGTGTATCCGGGCAGTGCTTTTTCAACTCTGGTGCCCATTTAGAAATAACATTATTATAACTTGCTGGATCGACAAGACTAAAGCATAACAAGAAAACATCAGTATTTGGGTACGCTAAATGCCGCAATTGATCGTAGTCTTCTTGACCTTTGAACGTTAATTCGACGCATAATGAACAAACCTGCTGTATCGTATAATGACAAATTGACAATTTGGTTGTTCCACATTACTGAAGCTAAATGGTTATCGAAAACTGTTGGTATATAACTATAATGTGTTAAAAAATTAAAGCATCATACTCCTCTGGAAATCGGTCTTCTGCGTAGCTGATAAGCATACATGTTTTTCCTAAATTTTAAGATTTTTATTCGAGTTCATACCTATCACGCCGTCTCCAACAGCAACCAGCTTTATCGTTCGGTTCGAGCCTGGTGAGTCCATGCGTCGTGTTGTTAAATAATTTGATGTGTCGAATATCTATTTATAAGTTCATTAAATTGGAATGCTCAAGTAAACTCGTGCGCTAGTTCACCAAAATTGCTCTAAAGACAAGGAGACTCCTGTTAGAATGCTGCAGCATCTTCCTTTTGTCTTATCACTAGTCATTATCCATTGAAAAGAACAGAGCGTCTAGTTTATCAACTACTTTTATTCGCAAATACGCTTTTGCGAAGAGACATTAACCTTCCAGCCAAGAATCCAGTGGCAAAGCTTATAGCAGCTCCAACAATAAGTTCTCTATGATAGTGAGCCCATCCCCACTTGATCGCTCCCCACAATCCATCTTGATATTTTATAAATTTTCCATTCGTTACAGTTAAATGAGGAATGTGAGGATAGTTGCGATAGAATTCTATCCAAGAATCTCCTTCTAGTGGTAATCCAATCCATCCAAGTGTTTCATTTCTAGATAATGGTTCTAACCACTCTTCTCGTACAAATGTACCTTCTAGTACAAATCGTTCCAACGTATGATTATGTTCCAAAATTTCCATTAAACCTTCTTTTCCAATATCTCCATTTAATGAAAAATCCAAAATCGTTGTATTGTGAGCAATCAATTTCGCGGTTTTTGCAGTCACTTCACAAGTATCCAATTCCAATAACACAAGTGTTTTGATTTCAAATATTGGTTCCACTACTTGATCTGTCAAATGCACACATGCATCGAACATTAACTCTTGCAAATTGGAATCTTTGAGTACTAGTGTTCCCTCTCGTTGTATGATACATGAAGTAAACTTGAGTCGTTTCAGTTTTGGACAATTTGTGATCAACGCACGCATAAGCGTTTCATCAACAGGATCGTGTAACCATTGTATCCGCATAATTTCTAATCGTGACGCCATGGAAGAATTTCCACTTAAAAAGGTGTTGTACAGTAACGATATTGGGAGTCCGTCCATGTACATTCTTAAATGATTTATCGATGGGTGGTCCTTGATTAACGGAAGAATATTTGTCCAAATATTTTGATCGTCGCAAGTTATTTTTGTTAGTGATGTATTCTTCTCAATCGCGCTGCTTGCTTCAACGTCCAAACATTCGTGATACAGTAACAACTTTTTCAAATGATTACTTGTGAAAAGATCTTTTGTACTATCTGGATCGAGTCGCATGTTCTGTAACACTAGATACTCCAACTTTTGATTCATTTTAAATGAACATGGATTGCCAGTATCACTATCGAAACGTAATCGTTTCAAGTTTTGATGGTACGAAAAATCGACTATTGAATCGGGTTCGAGTTCTTCTACGCATATACTAAGTGATCGCATTTGTTTGCACGTTTGTAGTATTAAATTAAACTCATCTAGTGACATGAACGAGCAGTCAAAGAACAAATCGAGTTCGTGAAGGTTTTGCATTGTCTGTATGATTGTTGTTGTTAATTGTCCGTAAAATCCTTGCACTTGAAGAGTTTTCAAGTTTTTGTTGCGTAGTACGAGTTCTCTTAGATGTTCATCCTCGTCAGAATCAACAGGACCGATAGATAACGATTGCAATTCTGTTTGTGTGACCGAACTGAGTATACATGTACCACCAGCGCTTATTAAAAGATCTTTAGCGTACGATGGAAAGCAATGCCCAACATTAACAGTTTCTGTCTCTCCCTCTCGTCTATCTCCAACTTCACGATACCATCTGTCCATAATAATATATGGAAAAAGTGGATAAATAATACGATTTGGATCAGACTCAAAGTATCCGTAAAAATATCGTGACAATCCCTTAAAACTCTCGTCTGTTTCAAATTTGTCATAAAAGGGAGCATAGTGTGGACACTGGTAGAACTCTAAAATATTTAGAGCAACATCAGCCGGTAAATCCAACAACGTGTTGCACTCTTCATCGTCTGACATTTGTGTCGCTCAGGTTGTAAAGCATTGGTTGGCCAAAAAACAATGGTAAGTTCTTGTCATCACGTGTCATTTGACTCTTCTAGGTGTTGGTACTCGTTATTGGAGATCTCCATATTCCTCACAGGACGCATGACTTGCCCGAACAATTCAAAAACATGCTTGTACCAGGCAAAATACAACATATTATTTGCACCGGTAACCTCTGCACAAAAGAGGTATACGACTACTTGAAAACCATTGCGCCAGACATACACGTTGTAAAAGGCGAGTTTGATGAAGTAAGAATTTTTTAAAACTCGTGAGCTTACTCTGTTAGAAATTAAAAAACGTAGAAACTCCAGATTTTAAAGTCGTTCAGTTGGGACAGTTCAGAATAGGAATTATACATGGACATCAAGTCGTTCCTTGGGGCGATAAAGAAAGTCTAGCCATGTGGCAACGAAAACTCGACGTTGACGTGTTGGTATCAGGACACACTCACGAGCACAAAGCATACGAATACGAAAACAAATTTTATGTGAATCCTGGTAGCGCGACGGGAGCATATTCTCCACTAACTGTCAAGGTCACACCAACTTTTGTTTTGATGGACATACAAGGTACTTCTATTGCTAATTACGTGTATCAACTAGAAGATACAGAAGTCAAAGTTAAGAAAAAGGACTACACCAAACAATAAATTTCCCATTTTTATACTAATGAAATCGTTCCACCAGCTGCTTCCAACTCTGCTTTCAATTTCTCTGCTTCTGTCTTGTTCAAATCTTTTGCAATAACACTTGGTGCACCTTCTACCAAATCCTTTGCTGCTTTGATGGATAAATTCTTGTCTACACGTCTTAACTCTTTGATCAATGCAATCTTCTTGGCTTCGTCGAACTTATCTAACTTGACATCCCACGAAACTTTTTCTACTTTTTGTTCTTCTTGAGCTGGTTCAGCTGGTGTTTCAGCTGCTGCGGCTGGTGCTGCTTGTGTTTGTTGTGGTTGACCTCCCATTGGCATGTACGACATTTGTTGCATTTGCATACCTCCTTGAACCATTCCACCTACAAGTTGTCCCAATAATTGTGGGTTTATTCCAAGACCTCCAATGTTACCCAATAACATTTGTGAAAGATCTGCTCCAAATCCACTCTTTAGCATGGCGGAGTGTGGATCTGGTATATCGGTGTCAATACCTAATCTGTCCTAATAAAATTAATCGATCGCGTATGTTTGTCATACCCTAACATATTGAGAAAGGATCATTGATTCGAAAGCGTTTAGTTTTAACATGGCGTCACCGATGCTTTGAATGTTTTGTGGTACAGCGACTTTGCCTTTTTTGGGTAGTTCTACTTCAGCGAGTTTATCAAGTTGCTCCTTGGTTACTTCATTAACGCTTCTGGTTGTATGGAATTGTCGAAAAACAGGTGATCTAACTGGTGTGACTGAAGAGAGTGTGCGTGAGCATAGTTGTACAGTGTTGACGTGTCTTGACAGCGTTCTAAGCATCTTGTGAGACATGACTTCTCGTTGTGTGAAGTTTTGTGTTGGTCAACTGTATTGGGTTGACAAAGTTACAATGTCTGAGCCTAGACAAGTAAAGATATATTGGCCTAGACGACTATACCCTGTGCACGCTATTGATTGTTATTTAATAGGATGGTATATTTCGGATTATCAATTTTGCATTTCGGATGTTGTCAAAGAGTTCACTGTACAGAAAAATGGACCACAAATAATTGGGAAAATCGCGACAAAAGTTGATGCAATCGCTGAGTCATCGTATATTTTACTATCTTCGAAATTATTCTTGGAAAAGATGCAAGTAAACGGAATAGAAGTCGATCTAGAAGACATATCACAGATCCATGTAATATTATACAATGGAACTGTAAAAGATGTAGATGATGAGGTGATACATGGTGAAGAAACCAGAAAAACTGTAACATGTTTAAAGAAAGCGACTACGAAGCGCGAACGACGAAGAATATCCATGGCAAAAGCACGTGGCGCGCTATACAATTTATTAGTGGCAATAGTATCGTGGATTATACAACTAATCGAATACTTTGAAGTACCGAGTTTAGTAGTTTGGTTCATACAACGGAGAAGAGGAGGAGAAACGATAGGCTCACTACCTGCTGCGGCACCCAAACCTAGTGCCACTTCTGCCATACCTATTGCCAATGTCCAAGCAACATCTGCACCCAAAATGTACACATACAGCGCAACGTTGCGACAAGTACACTATCGGTTAACACAGTTACTACATTTACATCTCAACAAGGCAGTACTAGTCAATTGGGCAATCGATTTCACTATTGGCGCACTACTAGGGTACTTTTTGTATACGCAACACCAAGATCGGCAAATCTTTTCCATCATACTTCGGTATGTAAAAGATTTTTACGTTCGAAATACACAACTCATGAAAAGTCATGTTAAAAATCTTTTAACATCAAGACCAGCAGGAATTAAATTGAATACACAATTGGCTGCAATGCTTGGTCAAATGGCACTCGCTGGAATTGAATGGTGGACAGATGTACTCTCCATTATGGAATTTATGGGAAAATACTTGCTCATCGCGGTGGCCGTAATTGGATCTTTTGGAATTAGTTTTGCATTGAGTTTGGTGTATGACTTGGTTTCTATTTTGAGTTCACAGTTGGTACTGTTTTACTTGATGAGTGCTAGAGTGTATTCTATGGAGTTGGGTGCCATATTATCACTGTTTAGATTATTTAGAGGCAAGAAGAGGAATGTTCTACGTAATAGAATTGATTCATGTGACTATTCTATGGAACAAATTGTTCTAGGAACGTTCATGTTTACTTTGTTGTGCTTTTTGTTCCCTACGATAGCATCGTACTATTTGTCGTTTGCTATGGTTAGTGTACTTGTGGCAGCAGCGCATGTATGCATACAAACAATCATCACGCTGCTCAATGACTTGCCCATTTGGAATTTATTGGTACATGTGCTGAGTAGAGGGGAGATAAATGGACTTTGGTTTGATGTTAAAAGTCACAGTTACGAGCAAGGACAAACGCTTATAGTTTCGCACCTAAACTATAACAGAAAGGGATTCTTGACAGTATTTGATCCTTTGAGGCATTCGTTTGAAAAAATGTTTGATCAATACAGACCAACAAGATTAGTAAAAGCAATTGCGATGGGAGAGCCAATATAACTCTATTGTTCCTTTTTATTTACAGGTTTGTTGTCGTTGTATTGAAAACGAACATTGTTATCTGTTGCGTGTAGTTTAGTATACATTCTTGCCATCGATTTAAACCCACGTTCGTCTCCGTAACGCAAAAGATTTCCTGCATCGCAATTCAAAGGTGATTCTGGCTCTGGATGTGACAATAAAGATATAATAGCACGACATACAGTCGCAAGTGTCCACGCAGGACTCCACGAGTTCTTTAAAATGTCCAAACAAATTTCTCCCGTTTTAAAGTGAACGTTTGGGTGGAAAACATTTGTCAAAAATGTTGCTTTAGGTGGTGTAATTGGATATTGTTGTGGAATATTTAATTTGAGCTCGAAAACGCCGCCTGCGTATGGTGTATCTGCAGGTCCGATGAATTTTGCGTGCCAACAAAAGATGTTTTTTTCTTCTGGTTGAAGCCATAGATCTTGCACCTCTTTGTTATTTGGTGTCTGTCTTTGCATCTCTTTGAACTCACGCAAAAGCCGCTGTGCCATTTTTAAAAAGTTTTGTATTCTCTGCTCAACTCGTGCAATCAACTAAGACCTCACACAAACATGAACTCGTTATTCAAACCAAACACGGTACTTTTAGCAGCGCGTTTAAATAAGTGGCAACAAAGATATCAACAAAAACTAAAAGAATTTATCGTACGAAAAGCTGAGCACAGAGAACGCATAAGAAAAATCAATTCACCAGTACCAGAGGCGAAATGGTTCTACAAAACTTGGTGGAAAGATGCTGTGAGAGCAGAGAAAGTCAAGGATATTATTCGCGAAACACGAAGGGCACAAATAGCAGCGGAGAATGAGAAGAACCTGTAAAATACGATACAATGAATATCACGAAATAAATAGATGGTTAAATACAAATAACATGAATAGTAATAAATTCATCAAATTCGTGATCTTGAATCTGAATAAATTATCTTGTCTTTGCCAGTTCTCAACTCTCCAGTGTATTAAAGACAATAGATCACTTGGCTGCAGGCTAACAAGTTACTCAACCTCTGATTGTAAGAGCAAGGTTCAAATAAAATTTCACACAACATGAAGAGACATCTACAGGACAGTGCCGAAGATGAGAGACCAAATAAGAAGGCAAAGGGGCAGACACAGCACAAAGAAATCTTCGGTTCAGAAGCAAAACCAAGCATCGAATTAGCACTACAAGATTATGTGTTTGGAAAACGCAAAAAACTCATGCTAAGCGATGTACAACACTTGATACTCTATACAACAACTGGTTTCGATTTCATTACACAACCAAAATGGATAAAAGTTCATCACAGAGCGCTAATCGACAAAGTCGTTGTCGTAGTCATTAACTCACTCAACACACCCGTGTATAACCAACACAAAAACATTATGCCAGCATTATCTAAAGTTGCATCACACGTATGTCCACTCCAAGCACCATGGAACAAATTCCAAGAATCATACACGTTGATGGAAAAACCAAAGAACAATGCACAGTTTTGGAAAAACTCGTTAACGTTGAATCTATTACGCAGAAAAATCCTACAAAAGAAAAACAAAGATTTTTCATCCGTTGCATCAACGTTGGAAATGATAAACGAAGAACCAGAACCAACTCGCAAACCAAAAATCATTGAAATTATTTTCGAAGAAAAATTCAATAGAGAAGAGTTTCTTTTAAAAGAAGAAGTACTCGAAGCCAATGAATATCCAATCAATGAAGAAACTTTTATTCAAGTAAAAGTAAGACCAGAAGGTCACACCGGAAAACCAAAAGAGTTGATGTCTATGGATTGTGAAATGTGTATCACAGAAGATGGTTTCAGTGTCGCGCGTATCACGTTACTCAACGAAGAAGGAGAAACGTTATACGATCAATTTGTCAAACCAGACAAACCCATTCTAGATTATAATACACGTTACAGTGGTATCACGGAAAAACATTTGGAAAGCGTTACAAAAACACTAGTAGATGCGCAAAATGATTTACAAGAGTTTATTTTCCAAGATACAATTCTTGTTGGTCATTCGTTAGAGAACGATTTACGATCATTGAAAATGATTCACAAACGGGTCATCGATACTTCGATCGCATATGGAGATGGAACACACTACAAAAAATCACTACGAACGTTAGCATGGATGCATTTATCACGTGCGATACAAGAAGGAAGTAGTGGTCACGATAGTGTCGAAGATGCACTTGCTGCGTTAGATCTCGTAAAAATGAAATTAATGAATGGACACGAATTTGGTGTGAAACTAGTACAAGCGCCTACATCAGAAAGCATCTTTTCGATCATGCACAAGTACGATAAAAAATGTTCGTTAGTGGATATACCAAGTGTTTTGCAGAAAATTACTGCTGGAACTGCTGATGCGTCACCAGGAATGGGAGATGATGAAATTTTATCAAAAGCGTCATCAGCTGTGAAAAATAAGAATAATGATTTTGTGTGGGTTCAATTCCATGAACTGGAAAGTTTTTACGCGGAACCAAAAGAAGAAACGTTAGAGCAAGTATTAAAGAAAACAAATGATCGTATAGAAGCGTTAAATGCGATTTTGCCACCAAGTACAATGATGTTAATCATTGGAGGATTTGGTAACTTGACAGAAATTGAAAAATTGACAAATGAGTTATCTACTGCTGTTGACGTTATTCACAAAAAGAAAGAGTTAACGGACAAGATTGTAATTGCATCTGATGCGTTGTTTTTGTGTGGAATGAATTAATTTATCGTTTCGTTGGGCTTTTTGAATGTTTTGGTGGTGTTGTCTGGAATCCATCTGGTGCGCTTGTTTGTTCATCTTCCCATACGATTGGTTTTATCGTCTTGATTTCATTTTTCCGAGGAGTATGAAATTCTTCCTCATCGAGTGGATGTTGATGCGTTTCAGAGTACTGTACATTGCTGGTATGGTTGATGTGATCCCATAGCTCTCGGATTGCGTCATTATCATGTGGTTTTACTTTTTGAACTTGTTCTTGCTGTAGTTGAGCGTTTTTCTTCTCTTTATGCCTCGGAGTTTCAAACGATTGAACTCGATGTGTATTGAATGGACTTGTTTCAGTTGATTTTGGTTTCAGGTTAAGTTTTCGAAAATTATTTTCTTTTTCAGAATCATCATGTAATTTAGTATGTAGATGAGGAGGTGTGACAACCTTAGACGATTTTTCTTTTAGTGTTTGAAGTTCATTATTGTCTGTCAAATCGTGATGAGATAGTACTGAGCTAAATGATTTGTTTGGAGGTGATAGCTTTGGACTACTACACGTCTCTTTGCTAACTGAATGTGGCGATTTTGAAGTCCTAGGTGTTCTCATACTAAACATGTTTGTTCGCTATGTTTGCAAAGCGCGCTCTTCAACTACCAGAAGACAACTCGGTCTTATCACGATTGTATGAACTCTGGAAAACGATCGTTGAGTACACCACGATCAACATCAGCCAAAGTTAGACCATCCAGTGCTCGTGGATCATCACCAACACCTCCAACAAATGTGACAAATTATAGATTCGCAACGTAATGATAAACGATCGATATCTTATATTTAGTGCGAGAGGAGCAGTAAGCAGTACCACAACACCACAGAATCCTGTACTACATTTTCGTAATTTTCAATTCAATGCACCACCAACTACACCTACAACAGTTACACCGCCTACCGTGCAAACGCCCACAACACCTACGAATCCTAATTTATTTGGAAGTTTTGTAGATCGTAGACAAAGTGTTCGAGTAACAAAACCAGCTACAAAATATAATTCCAACAAACGTAGCGAATCACCTAAAAGCAAAGAAGCACCTCCAGAGCGCATAGATATGGACAGAAAGGGACTAAAAGTATGTAATTAGAATAATACTAAAGCTCTAGGAATTCCCTGTTATCGACAATCAAACGCAACTAAAACTGCTCAATCTGCAGTACAATTCAATCACGCAAATTAATTATTTATTTAACTTTCCTAATTTAATATTTTTGGACCTGTATAATAATTGTATAACACAAATATCAAACCTGGACTCCGTACCATCGTTACGCGTTTTAATGTTGGGAAAGAATCAAATTTCCAAGATAGAGGGACTCGATAATCTGAAGCGATTAGATGTTCTCGACTTACACTCGAATTCAATACAAGTTATAGAAAATATTGGGCATTTACTACCCGATTTACGAGTACTGAATTTAGCGGGGAATAAGATTCGGCAAGTGGAAGGGTTAGAAGGTCTTCCCTGTCTTACCGAAGTAAATCTACGACGGAATTTGATTACTAAGATTCTATGCGATCTGAAAAAGCTACCGGTACTTCAGCGACTGTTTCTTTCGAACAATCTTATAGAAGGGTACAGCGACATTCAATCAGTTTTATCGGTATCTACACTCGTTGAATTATCGTTAGATAATAATCCTATATCTCAAGAGAGTTTCTACAAAGCAACTATTTTAGAAACACTCCCGAATCTAAAGCATTTTGATTTGAAAAAGATTAATGACGACGAACGACCAAATAGAGAGAAGAAAAAACCTATAGAAGATCAAGTAGAATTAGATACTCCTATCACTCCTATGACTGGATTCATACCGAACGTGCCTACGCAACCAGCAGTAACACTTAGCTCGCCTGTTGTTAGCTTACTACCATCGCAGCCTCCACAGACAAGCGCAACTGCTATTCCGATATCTTCAAAGATAACACCGACTCCACCAACTCCAACATCTAGTACATCTAGTTCTACGATCAAGATAAATATGCAAACAGATAAGGTCACATCCATCTCCGTCTTAAATAGTCAGCCTCTAGCTCTACCACTCTCCGAATCCACAGTAGAAGTAACAGGAACTGAGTTACATATCTATGGCATGCAAGTAACAAGTCAAGAGATACAACAAGCGATGAGCGCTAATACGATTGAATCTGTTCATTTGCACAATCTAGACTTTAACAATGGATTTGTGGATCTGTATCTACCTATTTTGAAGACCTCACCAAAGATTTTAAGTAATTTGACATTTGTTCAGAACAATATAAGTAATCTGAGTCAATTGGATAGACTACCGTGCCAGTACGTTCGAAAGCTTACGATACGAGAGAATCCAGTAGCTGTTATGTTGAAGAGAATTTTGAAACCATACTGTATCATGTTGTGCAGCAATCTAGAGGAGTTAAATGGAAGAGCAATAACTAGTCAAGATCGATCGAATGCGGATAAGATTTTTGGACGACGGAATCTAATCATGGAACAACACGCTGCAACTGCAGAGAAACAAACTAGCTATACTCAAAACACAGTGTCTTCTCAATACATCGATTCAGTGCTGGCACATACCTATACTATAGATAAAAAGATGAAAGTCATCGACGAAGAATGGGATTCTGTTATCGACGCAATGATACAAGAAGCAATACCGCAATTAGAGAACATGGATACTCATTTACATCAATATATTGACAAGTACATTAAATAAATCCACTCGATGCCAGACATTCCGTCGCTTCTTGTCTTATAAACTGTACAGCCTCTTCATCGTTGACACCATCTAGTATCAAATTAGAGAATGAGATCGAATCTAAAGAATCATCCGTATTCTCATCATTTGATTGTCCACGATATAATGAGAATAAAAAGAAACTTAGTGGAGCAAACGCACGATGATCAACTTCTGTATCAACTGCTTGATTCTGTTTCTGCAATAATTCATCATGACTAAAATCTTTACTAAATGCCTACTGGTTAATAATAAAAAAGAAACATACCGAATGATGATAATAGTCAATCATATGTGGCATTCCAACACACATTTTCTCATAATAATCAATTTCACGTTCCTTGTCTTGTAATTTGTACAACAATAAAGACATGACGTCATCTTCATTTCTAGTTTCCAAATCATTGGCAACGTGTTTGTACAACGTTTTTGTTACAGTAAATACATCTTTCCTAACATATTGCAAGAACATGTGTTTGGATAAAATCTTGTATCCTAGTACACTAAATTCATCACAAAATCCTTTTGGAACTGGGAAACATGATTCTTCACAGAACGAGTAAATCGCTTCCAAGTGTTGGAATCGTACTTCATCATTCGATGATTTCACATGGAATAAATCTTGAAGAATCTTGTTCACAATGGAGCAGTAATCTTTTGCGACTTTTGTTGCACGTACCCGTTGTTGTTTGTACTCTTTTGTAAGAACAAGAAGATCAATTAAACTATTAATAAATAACGCGTTACAAGCTGTAAATTGTGGATCTGCATCTTCAAAATTTGTAATTTCTCCACTAATGGGTGTTGCATCATCTATTGTTAATTTTGACCAAAAATCGTACCTCGTGAACTAGTAAACATTCTCATGATACTTTGTTTGAAACTAAATGTTGGTTGAGAAGGTGGTGGTGGTGTAGGTGTAATCGGTGTAAGTGCTTTCTTATCCATTGGTCCATGTGTGTAAATATCTCTCAATCGATCAATGAACTGGAAATTCGTAGCTGGTCGTGGTGTACACTAGATTGTTAATATATTAAAAAATCTTACGATGACTTTTGGAATGTATACTTCACATTGTCCTGTGAATTTGGAACCAACGAGATGGTTGGAATATCCCATTGGAATGTATCGTAACAAGTGTGGCATAACATCTTTGCTTTGCATCCATGCTGTTCCATACACATACTCTGCAATGTTTTCAGACGAGTAATCTATTTCTAATATTTGTTGGGATAGTGTATCTTTAGGTAAATGTGTAGTTGATATTCGTATCACTTCTCGTAGTATGGTACTATTTCCACATTTTAGTAATCGTTCCCAATCCAAATTGTATTTACAGACAATTCCTTTGCGAAGGTTGAGTAACGTACCAGGTTCATCTAACTGTACAGGTAAACTTGTTTTCTAAAAAATGTTAAATCATGTAAAAAGACATACTTGTTGACAATGAGGAAGATTTGGTACTTGTGTTGTCAATTGTAGTGATAATCTTGGTTCTTGATCTCCATTACAATCGACTAGTTGAATGAAACAACCAGGAATGTATAAGAATAAATAGTCATACAATGTGGAGAAGAACACTCGATGGGAAATCTTTTCATCTTGATTGATCAACTAGATGTGAATAATTACAATGAAAAACGTACTGGTATCGTCAAATTGATTTTGGTCTTGTAATGAAGAACGAATATTGATACTTTGATAATGGGATCTACTTTTTCAGTTGCTTCTCTGGGATACGATTTTATAATTGGTTCTTGTTGACATAAACAAATGGCATTCTAATAGGTTAGAAAATTGTAGATAACGTACGTTAGAGAGGCGAACGATTTTGAACGTTAGTAAACGGTCAGGAGAACTGTGTGCGTTTCTCCATGGGTAATGTTCATACTCTGGGAAATGACTATCCAATAACACTTCTGATGAAAAAGTAATCTAGAAAGTGAGAACAATGTTAACAAACGTACTGGTATCACATAATCGAACACAATAGTAGGTCTCCTAGAATCTGCAAAACTGCAGCACCGTAAGTTGCAATCCAAAGTCATGTTGCTAATAGTTGTCACTCTAACATCTTTGATGAGTACGATGTAATACAAAACTGATAGTGTTGGATCCCACTCTGCCCATAAATGTTTTTTAACAAATGTAACCTATGATTGTTAGAAGCATGAACGATTCGTACTTGTATTTCTGGTTGTTTGACGATTTTTGTGACTTGTTTTTTCCGTTCTGTGTAAATATTGTACATTTTGATCTCTCCCTTATCTCTGATAAATAAAAACGATAATGTTGATTTTTTCGTGTTTGTTGGGTCATGAATAAACTATGGGTTAGTGATACGAGTATGGAAATACCTGGAGACTTTGGAACGATGATCCAGACATGTTAAACAAGTATCTGTTACTCTCACCAGTCGCAACCTCTAGTTCTATGAAAAAACTCTCGTACAGACCTGCTATATCTTGATCTGTTTTTTTCCGATAAGTTGTGTACGCTAATATAGTTCTATCCATGCTCATGCTAGCACAAACACACTTCATTTTTGTTTCATGTACGTAAATTGTTCTTCGTTGTACTTTTTGGTTTGATAAAAGTTCGACTAATTCAATACACGTCCGATTCTAAAGGTAAATTATAAGTATTGGTGAACGCACTGGGTACAAGTCATCACGTGCTATTAAATACACGTTTTTTTCTCTACCAACGACATGAACGACAGGACTTGATTGTTTGTCGCGTTTTTCTAGTGGTGGAATGATTTGTGGCGCACTCGAGGTTGTGGTCGGCTTAGTGAACAAGTTAGTGATCTCTTCAAAGTGGAGCATGCTTGTCCTTGTCACGCTTCGTTTGCCAAGTTTACAACCCAAGAGTTGTAATCGTTCAAAAACAATTTCACATGCAAGAAAGCCAAAACCTTAGCGTCTCTACTTACACAGAGGAGTCAATAGCACCAGAAGTTGCAGAAGATGCAGCTGAAGAGCTTACGAACATGAACTCTGACGTGATACCTTCAAATTGGAATACAGTCGGTTCTAAAAAACTCAACGAAGCCACAGACAAAATTGTTCAGAACTTGACAGTAACTGGAAAAGAGTACTTGACGAACAAAGACGAAAACTCGCGTACTTCACTACAACGCGCTATTCGATTGACATATCTCGCTTTCCAAACTAAACAATTCGCACTACGACTACTGAAAAAGAACATTGTTGGCGTTGCAACCACAGCACTCGTCAAATTGCCAATATCAGAACAAAATAACGAGTTAATAAGTGGCATCGCTGACATTTTTTCACACGCAATCTCTGTATCACCAGAGCTGTACCAACTGGTTGAAGGTGACACTAAACTCTTCAACAAGTTATCAGGTATCATGTTCGAGTGCATTTCGCAAGGATTCTCAAAACCAGCATTCAGTTGCTTGAAAGCACTCAACAGAATGTCCATGCAAGGACCAACCTTGTTAATCAGAGTCACAAAACATCCCAAATACGCTTCACAAACATTTATAAACTTTTTACTAGAAGAAATGAACAAATTCGAGCTCAAGTCAGATTTGGATGCAGTTGATGTTTTTGTTCATTTAATGGATACGTTTGTAACAGATCCAGGAACAACCAAACTAGTAGAAACATTTCAACGATCCAATTTGGCAACTCGTTTTGTATCGTTGGTTGACAAGTACGAAGAAGAACAAGATGAAGTCGATCCACTAAAAGTGAGCGCAGTGATTGATATTCTTGGCGGAATGATCGAACTCGCAAAAGCAAATTTATTCGTCACGCAGGAACAGTTGGTCATGCTGCTATCGAAAACTATTGGTTCACAAGAACAAGATATTCGAGAATCAGGAGTCGCGTTAGCAGATGCCATTGCAGAATATGAAAAAGACGAAAAAGTTTTGAGACAAGTAATTGCGCAATCAAACGCGATCGAACTCGTTTTGACGCATGTAACAACAGACCTAAATGATGTGAATATTAGTTCACAATTCCTAGTACGTGTGAGTGAACTATTGGATACACTTTTGGTAGAGAAAACACATGCGTTTTTGGCAACTGCATTATCAGCACTATTGGAAGATAAAGATATTGCATCAAACATTAATCAAGAAGAAGCAGAAGTTGCACGATCGATTATCAAATTGATAAACGTTTCATTTGTCAAGTTGGGAGATGGATTCGTGAAGCGATTTGCAGAAACACTATTCAATGCTATACTTGTACTCATGTGTATCGATAAGGGATCACAAATTCGTTCCCTATTGGTCGTTGCATGGGATAAAATGTTAAAAACAGTAAGTGACACTAGTAACGTCTAACACGTTGTAGAGTGCACCTTTCTTGAAAGTACAAATTAACCAATGGATTAAGGAAGGTGTTGTTTATGATGAATTAGCAGAATGTATTCGTTTAGTGAAACTGGAATCAGAAGATGACAAAGAAATGAAGAAATCTATTGAGAATGTTCATGGATTTGTTGTAGCTGCGAAGCTATCGTTACCACCTAAAGGTCAAGTACCACAAAAGCAAGCAGATAAGTGCATCAAGTGTGGAAAACAAGCAGCAAGTCGATGTTCGCGATGCAAACAAGGTATGACAACATTCCTATTCTAACAATCTAGTTCAATACTGCGGAAAAGAGTGTCAATTAGCACATTGGCCAGCTCACAAATCACAATGCAAATAATTAAAAGATTATTTACTATTATATCATGTACGTTTTTTAAGTCATACATTTCTAGATCTACTTGCTGCTTTGTTTCGAAATTAATTGGTACAAAATGTCCTTGGTGTACTTTAACCTCTTTGAAACTTCAGCTTGGGGATTGTTCACCAAATCATTAAGTGGGAATGTTCTTCTTTCTCCACGAGTATCAGTATATGTAACAAGGCGAGCTTCGCTTGACAAAATAATTTCAGTGTCATCTTGGAAGTGTACTTGAACGACCTTGTTGCTTAACCGGAAAATGACTGCGTGCCTAGTCTTTAGCCAACGCTTAACGTATACATCAGTATCCCATGTAATTGGTTTTGGTTCTTCACGAAGCTTTTGTGTCTCTTTTTCTTTGTCCAAGTAGACTCGGAAATGTTTGATCAAAGTAATCTTCTTCTGTAGTTCTGGTGGGAAATTCTCAATGTTGAATGATTGTTTCTCATCAAAGGCGGCAGAGTTGCTGCTGTTACGTTTGCGTTCAATGTAATCAATTTGTCCAGTTTCGTGGTTCCAAATCATCTTGGAAGAATCGTTAAAGTGAGCACCAGTCATGCCACTGTTTAGCCGGTACGCTAGACCATATTTGTTGCTAAAATCTGCGTGTTGGCATACCCATACGTTTGTTTGTTGCATTGGTGAGTGGTTATTTGCAATGTCAATGTCGCCATCTTCGTCTTTGAGATCTACGACCACTCTACGAGGTGATACTTTGGTTGGTGGTGATGACCTGTTAGCCATTGTTGATGGTGATGTCGATGATGGAGTTCTAGCACGTTTGGGTGCTGAATGTTCAAGCACAGGGCGTTCACGAGTTGTCTTTTGAATAGCAACAAAGCTTTGAGTCAAGTTCTCGTGCATGGTGGTGAGGTTGTTACGCTCTTCATCATCATCAACACTTCTGGTAACAACTGTTTCAACGGTAGGTGATGGTTGTACGGAAGGTGCGCTAACTGGTGGTGATGGCTGAGTAGCTGGACTGTTGGAGTATTGTTGAACACTAAACAAGGGAGATGCTTCTTTTCTGTCACCAGGTGATGTGCGAGTAGATCTTGCTGTTCCTAATGGACTTACTCGTTCAGCACGTTCAACAACAGGCATTGGGCTTAACCGTGGAACTGGTACTTGTGGTTCCAACGCTTGCGATGGACGGAACTGTGGTTGAGCTGGAGGTGCTTGTGTTCTTTGCGTTTGTGGTGGCGATCTCTTTGCTGATACGACTGGTCGTCTCATCAACGATGATATTGGTTTCGATGGAGATGCCAACACCTTGGCTGGTGACTTGACTTGTTCAATAAGGTTAGGATTGATTGGTTTGAATGGAACTCTAGTAACTGGTTGTACTGGTCCTGTTACTCCCTTGCTTGTTGATGGGGTACCGCTGTATAATGCTGCATACTGCAGCAGTGAGTGTGGACAATGTTGAACTGCATTGGCATGAATTGTGAAAAATCTGTGCGAGAGAATTTGACTCACAGTTGGTCTCTTTGATGGATCAGGAACCAAAATACTCTTGATCAAATCTTTGGCGACTTCACTGATCCGTGGTTCAGATGGGAAACTATAGTTGTTTTCTTTGATGTTTTTGTACGTTTCTTTCACATTTGTTGTTTCGAAAGGTGGAGTTCCTACCAATAAAGTGTACATGATAACACCGATGGACCATACATCGACTTCGTAACTGTGACCAGAGCTTCGCAGAATTTCTGGTGCAATGTAGTTTGGTGTTCCGCATAGTGTTTGTTTTCGTTGTTCTGGGTAGTCCAATTGAGCGGCGAGTCCAAAATCACCAATCTTTATCTCCATGTGTTCTGTAAGGAACAAGTTTCCGAGCTTCAAATCGCGATGAATAACGAGATTGTCGTGCATATAATGAACGGCAACGAGTATCTGATGCATCAAGAACGCTGCTTCTGGTTCGCTTAGTCTAGTCATCTTTTTCATGAGTTCCATCAAAGACTAACTGTTAGTGATGATCAATAGAAACATACTCTGCACTTGCATATTTCCAGTAAAATATAAACGTATCTAGAATCCTCAAAGAACCTATGGAACTTCACAATGTTACGATGGTTCATATCTGCGTGAATTTTGATCTCTGTGGATAATTTTGCTTTTGTTTTCTCCTTTGTCAACGTTGATTTATCGATAACTTTTGCTGCAAATAGTTCGTTTGTTGTTTGCGACGTCACTTCATAACAAGTTGCAAACCCTCCCTATTATTGTTAAATAGTTGAAAAGAAAGCAATACCTTTCCAAGGATTTTCCCTCTATTATATTTTCGTACGATATATTCACCGTTTGTACCACGCACTTTTGTTTTCTCCTCAACGACAGTTGGTACAGTCACTTTGGACGCCTCTCTTGAGGACGTTCGTATTGGCTGTTGCGCTTGAACATGAGTTGGGGCTCGATAGTGGTGCATTTGAAGAGTGGGCTGCAAAATCTATTCGACAATGCAAGCGCTGTCTTTTTTGTGGTTGTTCAAAATTTGGATGTAACGTTCACTTGCCAACGCGCCTTAAACTTGGTCAACTGGACTTTTCAGCTGTTACATGAGTTTGCCGCTTGTGAGATCTTAACGAGTATTCTATTTAGAGGGATGGTATGGCGCGACAAGTGAAATTTGGAACAAAATGTAAATTTATTAACTCTCAAATAAATCCGTGAACATTGATGTTCCTGCGTTTGATATTTTTGCGTAACTTTCTAGGATCTTCTTTCTTACTCAACTCTTTCATATAAAGAGCCTTTAAACCTTTGTGGTTCGCCTTTTTCACTAAAAATTCTCGTAGTTTGAGCGTAGCATGGTGCAATGGGAGCTTTCCAGACGAATCTGTGATATTCAAACTGATGCCGAGTGCAATCAACTTTTTCATATCTTTCTTTTTGCCTCTACGTGCTACTATGTGAGCCAACGTGCACCCATCATCGTCGACCGGTTCATTAATATTCACAACACCCATCTTGAGTACGTATTTGGCAATGTCAAGGTGTCCATTCATTACTAGCATGTAGAATGGCGTTATTCCTCTGATATCACTCTGTCTAAGATCCACTCCGTTTTTCAATAGGAATTTCATTTGGTCCATTGTCAATAGAGGATTCATGCACACGAAATGAGCAACGTTTCTGCCCATCGAATCACATGCATTAACATCTGCTCCTAGGGCAATCAAATCTTCTGCTAGTTCTTGATTATACGTTTTGGTACCTCCAAATTTCGTGTTATCCCATACAGCCATCATAAGTGGTGTGAAAAGAGATCCTGTTGTTTTCTCATTGACTATTTCACGTATCAAACTATTTGCCTTATCTTCACTATCTTGGAAAACACCATTGACAAACGAAACCATCGTTTGAATACTTTCTTTTTGATCACGATACACAGCAACATGAGTTACCGTCCATTCTCCTTTTGTCGTCTCTCTAACGTTCAAAATGCTACGTAATATTTTTATCTTTTGGAATACAGTAGCAGTCTTTAACGCTTCTTCTGATGCATACTTGAGTAGTGTAGAAATATTAAAGTGTGAATTGAAACTACCGAATGCTTCATGAAGTAAAGTTGTTCCATAACGATATGGAGTCAAAATGATTGATTTTCTTTGGTCGGCTGGCATTGACTTGTGTTGAAGTAACAATCTGACCAACTGTCTTCCCGATGTCAAATGCCTTGTACTGATAGCATACTTGTGCGACGCAACATGAACAGGAGCATATTGATGATACGAAGTTGTGTGTAATAACGCACCTGCATCGACCATGTTTTCTGCCACGCCACTCATCAAATGTTTTGCAGCTTCGTGAAGTGGTGTCCATCCAATTGCTTCATCATGTTGATTAACATCTGCTCCATATCGCATTAACATTGAAACTATTCCAAAATGAGTACAACGTATAGCAATGTGCAACGCTGCACTTCCGTTATTGTTACAGAAATTAATCATAGCACCATGTTGTAGTAAATACTCTGCTACGTTTGGATGATTATACTTGACTGCAATGTGTAAAGGCGTCCACCTACGATACGTCATGTTATGCACAACTGCGTTATGTTTTGAAACGAGTAACTTTGTACGTGGTAAATCGCCAACTTCTGCTAGTCTATGTAGTAAAGAGATTGCACTTCTCATCTTGAGATTCACATTCAACGTTCCAGATGCGAGTAACACATCAAATATTTGCATACGAGTTTCCTGTGAGATTAACTTTCTTGTGAAACAGTAGAACACTGGTGGCATATCTAACACGTTGACGATATTTGGATCAGCGTGATATGTTTCAACTAGCACTCGTACCATGTTGATACAACCATGTTTTACAGCAATGTGAAGTGCTGTATTGCGTGTGTGACTTATACGATTGATCATGGCGCCATTTCTTGCCAAAAGTACTTTGGCTATTTCTACAAATTCTGCTCCATCAAAACGAACCAAATAGTGTAAAATTGATTTTTCATATTTGGGTACGATATAATTCATATCTGCATTCTTGGCAAGTAAATAGTTGACCATTTCCAAATTTCCAAGTCTTGCTGCAATGAACAATGGTGGACAATTTGTTTGCGAATCATGAGCATTTGGGTCGGCACCTGCTTGGAGTAAAATATTCACTAATCCTGCATTATTGTTCATGCATGCAAAATAGAGTGCCGATCGACCCAAAAAATCTAACGCATCAATGTTTTGTAGTATTCGTGATTCTTCCAATAGTCGGAGTGTGATATCATGATGACCTTTGCCACTTGCCAAATGTAAACATGTTTTTCTATTAATGGAATCTAATCCAAGTTCCAATCGTGTTCCATTCAACTCTTGTTTGAGTAAAAAATCTAGAATTCTTAATTTTCCATTTTTCACAGCGGCTTGCATTGGTGTCCACATTGAGTACTTGCTACTTATCATATCAAATCGTCTCAATCCAATCAACTTGAATAATCGTTTGACCATTGGTAAATCATCTGTTCTGATTGCGTTGAATAAGATTCTCTCAAACTGGTGTGAATCACTCTCAAATCGATACTGTCGCAATTTTAGCGAAAAATCACTCTTTCTATCTTTCAAATATTTGAAAATGATTTTTTGTATGGTGTGGTAATTCTCCTTGACTGCAATATCAATCGGTGTGAAACCACGACTATCAGCACCCAAAAGTATTTGCTCATCTAGTGGAATCATATTCAACTCTTTTTTCATTCTTTCCAACATGTAATACAAAATCATTTGTACCATTCTTGGATTATTCGCCTCCACTGCGACATGGAGTAAATTTTGGTCAGAAGATTGTCCACCTGCATAGTGTGCGAAATGCCATTCTTCTTGTTGCAACACTTGCACTACTCTTCGTTCCACATGTGGTGCTCTCCAACGTCCCATGTGAGTTCTTTCCACATAAAATTTAACGCGAGGATCTTTGAATAAGATATGACACAACTCTTCATGTCCTTCCGCAATCGCGATCATGAGTGGTGTGTAACGTCTTCCAGTTCCAACAACTGTGTTCACATCAATTCTGATATCTGCTAGTAGCGCTTTTACGACTTCAATCTTGTTTGCTTTAACTGCCAATGAGAGTGGTGAAACATTATTTCTTCCTGCTAGTACTGATGGTGTTGTATGCTTGAGTAACTCGTTGACTACTTCTAGTGAACCATACTTGGCTGCAAGATGCAACGCAGTGTAAGAATCTGATCCAGGTTCACACTCTTCTAACAAGTAGTCAACATTGTTCGAGTATGATTGTAAATCACGATCGTCATCTGGTTCTGCAGAGACAATTTGTTCGATCAAAGTCGACTTTTTGGGTTTGACTGGTTTTGGTTCTTGTGCATATTTTGATGAAAAGAATTCTGCCATGGAATCTTCATCTTGTTCGATTTCTGCTTCGAGTTTTTTCTTTTGTTTTTTCGACAATTTTGTGGGTTCCTCTTTCTGTTGTGTCTCTTCTTGATCTTCTTGAAGAATTCGAAGCATACGATGTGATAATCGACTTAGTGCGCGTTCTTGTCCGTATTTAAATTTTCTCTCTTCGTATTCTCTTTCTCTTTGTTCTTCCAACTTTTGTTTTGCCGATAAAATCGAGCCTTGTTCGTCCTCGATTAAACCGTCTTCTTTTTCAGCATGTTCAATCAATAGTTTTACTATTTCCACTTGGTCTACAGGTGTTAGCATGAAACACAAGTAATTTACTATTTTTCGCTGCGATATGTAATGGCGATGCTCGTTGTGCTGGTGCTTTGGCAGATCTTAGTCCCTCTGTACGTAAAAATCCTCTAGATGTATTTTGTACTTTGAGTATTGAACTGTTGAGTTTGTATGAATGCAAAAAACTTGTCGTGCTTGGTCGTCTGGTGTAATTTGCGCCATTGTCAAGTAAGAACTTTGCTATTTCTATTCTACCAAGCTACAGAGGTTATTGTGATGTTGGAATGGTTTACCTTGCAGGCGTTGTATAACAAAGAATAACCTTTTCGGCTAAGTGCGTTTACATCGACGTTGCCCTTCTTATTTGTCTCTGAGCCTGGTAGAAGTAACATAGACTGCAGCAGAGGCAGGTCGTTACGATCTATGGCCAGATGAGCGTTCATGGAACTGTTTTTGAAGTTTCAAAGTGACAGGTTTACCGAAATTACAACATAAGCAAACAAACGTTGTGTGACATGAACATAACAACGTCTTTGCAGTGCCGTTAAACGCAGCCACTGCAAAGTTTTGCAACAGACGCATGTTGTGGCGAACGAGAAGAGAGTACAAGAGTAACAAAAGATTTTAGGGTGACATTTACTCTTTATCTTTACATCTTGCCCAACCTATGGGAAGCACGAGTTTCGTTTAGTATGCAGGTTCCTCCTGTGCAGCTTCACCTTCCTCACCTTCTTCGTCAAACTCTCCCTCTTCTTCGGCGGTGGCATCTTGGTATTGTTGGTATTCAGAAACAAGATCGTTCATGTTGCTCTCAGCTTCTGTGAACTCCATCTCATCCATACCTTCACCAGTGTACCAATGCAAGAAAGCCTTACGTCTGAACATAGCTGTGAATTGTTCAGAAACACGTTTGAACATTTCTTGAATAGCAGTAGAGTTACCGATGAAGGTAGCAGCCATCTTCAATCCCTTTGGTGGAATATCGCAAACGCTTGACTTGATGTTGTTTGGAATCCATTCGACAAAGTATGAGCTGTTCTTGTTTTGAACGTTCAACATTTGTTCGTCGACCTCCTTTGTTGACATGCGACCACGGAACATAGCAGAAGCAGTCAAGTATCTACCGTGACGTGGATCTGAGGCAGCCATCATGTTCTTTGCGTCGAACATTTGTTGAGTGAGCTCTGGTACAGTCAATGCACGGTATTGTTGTGATCCTCTTGATGTCAATGGTGCGAAACCAATCAAGAAGAAATGCAAACGTGGGAATGGAATCAAATTGACAGCCAACTTGCGCAAATCAGAGTTCAATTGACCTGGGAAACGCAAGCAACATGTTACTCCTGACATGACGGCGCTGACCAAATGGTTCAAATCTCCGAACGTTGGTGTTGTTAACTTGAGCGTGCGGAAACAAATATCGTACAATGCTTCGTTATCAATACACATGACTTCATCAGCATTTTCTACAAGTTGATGTACAGATAGTGTAGCGTTGTATGGTTCTACAACAGTATCAGACACCTTGGGTGATGGGAATACGGAGAATGTCATCATCATTCTGTCTGGGTATTCTTCACGAATCTTGGAGATCAAAAGTGTACCCATACCAGAACCCGTACCACCTCCTAGTGAATGAGCAATTTGGAAACCTTGTAAGCAATCGCAGCTCTCGGCTTCCTTACGTACAACGTCTAGTACAGAGTCGATAAGTTCAGCACCTTCTGTGTAATGACCCTTGGCCCAGTTGTTTCCGGCTCCAGTTTGTCCAAAGACAAAGTTATCTGGACGGAAGATTTGACCGTATGGACCTGCGCGAACAGAATCCATAGTACCTGGTTCTAAATCCATCAAAATAGCACGGGGTACGTATCTACCACCCGTTGCTTCGTTGTAGTACACATTAATTCTCTCTAGTTGAAGGTCGGAATCTCCATGGTAAGTACCAGTTGGATCGACACCATGTTCATCGGAAATGACTTCCCAAAACTTGGCACCGATTTGGTTACCACATTGACCTGCTTGGATATGAACCTATTTTGTTAGCTATCCAACGCGCGAGAGGTTTAACGTACAATTTCTCTCATGCTTGTGTTGTGATTTTTTTGCTGGTTTTTGAGCGGTTGGTCCAGCTTACGCAATATTTATACTACGGAGTATAAATTTGGCGCCACAGCTTATCAGCCAATGCGTGACTGTCCCACCTACGTTTACAACTGTAGTGTAGCGCCAAAACAAGCTGTTATGAGCTGGAATGGACGGTCTAAATTTACAGTGTCCCACTGGTACAAAAATCTACAGTGCTTGTACAGTGATTATTCAAGTATCAGTTACAGGAGACTTTTGGTTGAAATTGGCGCCACTAGCTTTACAATTCAAACATGCACAACATCAAACCAAAGGGTCGTGAAACTAGAAAACTTGTGCAAGATAAACATACATTCGAAAAACAACGATTGGCTGCTCGAAGAGAAGGATTTCAACGTCATGACCCAAACATCAATCCAATGAGAGTCATGGAAGGTGCATTAGGGTACCAACCAGGTAAGTTTAAAAGACCATTCTAATTTTGTAGAGCATGAAAGATTTCATAAAGATGTCGTAGGAGAGGAAAAAGCTGTACGTGAATACAATGCAAATAGACAGAAAAATATTATTGATAACAAACGAAAAGAAAATATAGATCGTGAAGATAAACGATGGCAAAAATTCGACGAAGAAAATAAAAAAGAAGAACAACGATGGGATAATATGCGCGATGTTTCGAAAAAGAATTACTCTAGCGTCAAATACGATTTGATAAATTTGAAACATAAAGAAAATGAAGCAAAAGATAAATATGAATACGATATGGCGGCTGTATGTTAGATTTCTGAACTACTAACAACGTTTACAGTATCACGGTGCTCAACGAGCTGCCAAACTTCAGGGAAAGAGTACATCACAACCATTCAATCCAATTACTGGAGAAAATATAACACCTGTATACGTACCACCGAAACCAACACTTTCAGAAAGACCATTCTAAAACCGCAGCTATTGAACGAGCTTGCCACGTATTTGTAAAACACGTATTTTTAAAAAGTCTTTGAACCTTAAGTTGTGTTTGAGCGTTTAACGCGCAGTGTATGAACCAGAGAACTCTGAGTAATACGCGTCTCGATAACCCAGAGCATCTTATAAATACAGACTTTCATTCAGGCACAACCAATTCGATGAACAGTGAAACAAACACAAACGAAATGTTACAAGGAAAAAGACCAGATACAAGAGATTACACAGCCATAAATATTGGAGCAGGCGATACGCCTAGTTCACAAAGCAACTCAACACTAAATAATATTTTAACAACTATATCACCGTGGCGCGGTTCACCAGGACAACGAAAAACAAAACAAATCGCGTACATTGCGTTACTAGTTGTATCTATTATCGTATTTTTAATACTTTACCGTACTCCAGGAGGTTCAACCTCAGTCAATGGTGGTTTAACAAACGTACCAATTGTACAAGACCCAAATCGTTTCGAATATCCACTACTTGCAGTAGTTGATCGTGATTCATACAGTTATGATAAAGAAAACAAAGTTTGGAGAAGTCTATTGTTCAAAGGTTTACTAAAACGTGAACTTGATGGAAAATATACAGTTGCTTGGGATACAAAGAGTCATGAACTCAAGGGAAAATTAGCAGAACAAACACGTGGATTGGAACTATCAGAACTAAAACGATTCAACGGAAAACTTTATTCGTTTGATGATCGTACTGGTATCGTGTATGAAGTTATTCCCAAAACAGATTCTGGAGACTATACAGTTATTGGTCGATACATCCTACCTGATGGAGACGGAAGTTCTTCCAAGGGATTCAAGTGCGAATGGGCCACCGTTAAAGATGGAAAATTATGGGTTGGAAGTATTGGAAAAGAATGGACAACAGGAACAGGTGATATCATTGGAAAAGATCCAATGTGGGTTAAAACTATTGATGGAAGTGGTCGTGTAGAACATGTCAATTTTATTGCCAATTATGAAGCGTTACGTAACGCAGTTGGTGCCAAGTACCCTGGATACATGGTTCATGAAGCAGCGGAATGGAGTGAATTCCACAAGAGATGGTTCTTTTTACCAAGACGTGTTTCAAAAGACAAGTATGATGAGAATGAAGATGTTAAAAGAGGATCTAATATTATTCTATCTGCTTCTGAAGATTTTACACACATCACGTACAAAAAGATTGGTACTGTGACACCAACGAGAGGATTTTCAACAATGAAATTCATACCTGGAAGACCAAATGAAATTGTTGCCATCAAGTCGGAAGAGGAGGGAGAATCAATGAAGAGTTACTTGACTGTTTTCAATTTGGATGGACAAGTATTGTTGGAAGAGACTCTTATCGCCAACGAAAAGGTAGAAGGGTTAGAAATTGCATAAATTTGATAGTTCAACGTTGTACCTCCGTTTTATTTAGTTTTGTCTGTACTGTGGAGGTTGGTATTGTTGGGGAGCGTATTGTTGTGGTGGGTAGGTTTGTGGTTGTGGTGGAACGTAGTGGCTTTGTGGAGGTACATAGTTTTGTTGGGGAGTGTATGGGTGAGTGTAGACTGGTTGTGCGGTGTGATGGTGAACAACTGTTTGGAATGGTTGCATAGCGTGTTGATTCTCCTCGTCGACCATCATTGGAATTAAACAAATATCAATGAGCCATCCAATACCTATTATGTTAGAAGATATGACAAATAATCGTACCAAACAAGCCACCAGTCAAGAGCCAAATAATGCCAGAGACTGGACGGTTCAAATAGAATCTATGAATACCCAAGAAACCTAGGCAAAACCATAGGATGTAGGCTACTAGAAGGTCCTTTCTCTCGCTCATGTGTTTTGAACTTGTTTGCTTTAGATTCTTGCTCCTAGTTGGCTGTCAATCAGTCAAACACAAGTAGAAGCTTCCATACGAAGCAAGCTACTTGCAACAGCGAAAAACTGTATGCTCAGGTTCCGGTACAACTGATTCAAATGTTGCTTGCAAAAGTTTTTTATCTCATTTGCGACTTTTTCTGAATCTTCTTTGCATTATGTGGGAGGACCACTACTGCATCGGTGGTCAGTAGGAATTCTTTCGTAGGTAGCGGATTAAACTGCTTGGATGCACTCTCATATCGCAAAAACATGTCTACTGTATCAAATGGTATAATCGGTGGACCATCTCCAAATATCTTGTTCAACTCATTGTTTTCATAGCAATACAATCCCTTGAACGTTGAATTTTTATCATCTAGAAGCTGCACTACAAAGTGTTCTCCTTTATGCAATTTCAACACTTCTAGAGCTTGCCGCTTCTTCACCTCATTAACTCTTCCTTGCAAGCATACAAATGATAGTGCATTTTTAATCAACAACTTGTTACTCCGTGCTGTAAACTTTGATGGTTTTGGAGCGACAGCTTTCTTTCTCTCCTCCTCTTCCAGTTGCTTCTGCTGCCGTAGCTTTTCAAGTTTTTGTGCACGTACCTCTCGGTCACGTTTCATTTCTGCAGTACTATCCAAGTCATCAGGGCCTATGCTAAACACTAATTTTGCCTTCAAGTCCTCCTCTCTTGAAAGCTTCTCTTGTTCTTCTTCATATTCTTCTTCTTCCTCTTCCTCAAGCTGTGGACGTATCTCTTGTTGAATTACTTGAGGGTACACTACGTGTTGACCATGTTGTATGGGTGGTTGTGATGGTTGTATAATGTGTATATATTGCTGCGGAGCGTCATTCACTGGAGGTGGTTCAAAAATCAACGGAGGAGCTTGTTGTATCGGCTGAGGCGGTGGTATCACCTTTTTAATCATAGGTGGAGCTTGTTGTGTCTTAACAGGTTGAGGTTGGTTCTTATCTACATAGTGTTTTACAGCTTCTTCCTCAATTCTTTCTCTTTCCATTTCAAATTCTTGTCTCATTGCCTGCATTTCTTTGTCGAATTCTGTTTCTTTCTTTTTTATGATCTCTTTCAATTGAATATTCTCAGATTCTTTTTTTTGCATCTCTTCGACTAATTGTACAACTTTTGCTTTTTCCTTTTCAACACTCTGTCGTAACTGTACATTTTCTTTCTCTTTTTGCTCAATCGACTCTTTTAATTGAACATTTTCTGCTTGTGATTTTTCAATTTCCTCTTTGTACAATTCATTTTGTTCTACAACATCTTGAAATTTTTTGTAGTCAATGTTGACTACAACTTGAGTAGGTGAAGAGTTCGCCATAGGTTGTGGAAAATCTTCAAAATGAAGTTCCTGTTCGGGTTCCTCTTCCTCATCAGATTGATCAAGTAACGATCTTTCTTTTGAAAATGCATTCCCATCTTGTTCTTTATTTTCACTCCCACCCGTGCTTGGTCTACTATGTGGAGTACCTTGCTTAAAGAAACCATGATGCATCGGTGGTGTACACGGTCGAGTTTGCTCTGGTATACGCTCTGGAATCTCTTCAGGTTCTTCATCAGAGTCAGAAGGCATAGTTTCAAATTTTACACTTTCTTTTTCTGGTGTTTTCACAGGATTAAAATCAGCCATACTTTGTCTCATCAATTGAAACGACTCTCGTATCTTGTTTGCACTTTTTAACGTTTTTGCAAATGGATCAGTGACAGAGTAATCTGATCGAATTGTACTTCTACTTTGTATACTAGCCATGTTTGGATCTTCTTCGATCTCTTCTTCTGGTGATTGTACAACTTCTTCATCTTCATCGTATACTAGTGCACTGAATAAATCGCATAAAAATACGAGTAAGTTTGACCGAAGTGTTGGTAAGCGAAGATCAGCCAACGCGTGAGGTGAGAAACTTGCTCCTATGTGTAAGTACTCATCACAGTATTTGATAATTGCTCTCCAATTCTGTAACCGTTCATCAGTATCCAAATACGACGTTTCGACGATCTCTTTGTGTAGTTTGACCAACTCTGGTCGGTACGAAACAATTGCTTTCACAATGGCAACACCATCGCATATATCTCGCCAGTACGTATATATTGATGACTGTTTGTTCGGATTTGAAAACTTTTGATGAGCGTATGAGATTTGATTGAGCCACGTGAGTATTGCTCTTTCCAAAAAATCCATTGTCTCCATACTTTGTTGATTATCCAAGTGTACATTTTTTACACTATCTAGACCATATCCTTGGTTAATTGCTGATACGGCTTCCATGATATCGTCTACGTGTAAACAGGATTGTAAATAACAGTCCATCAAACTTTCTATTAGTTCTTCATGAACACTCTGTACGTTAGTAACTATGAAAAAAGTAACAAATACCACGAGTAGAGGTGTATGCATGATATCCTCTGATGTTATCGATTTCATCGTATCTGATCGAATAGGAACTATATTTCTGTTTCCAAACCATGTTAAAAGTAATTTTACTGTCGTTGCACTTTCCCTATGTTTTGATTTTTTGTATTTCTATTACTGTAAGCAGAATAAATACAATTACCGTAACTGCATCTGGTTTTTCTTGTAGAACAATTTCCGTCAATAAAACGTAAGCCATTCCCGACGTTAACAGCTGTGTTAATTCTTTCCATGTATTTTGAAAATGCTCCATTTGTTGATTCTGCTGCTCCAAGGCGCTAATTCGAACGTACAGCGATTTAATATGAGCATGATAAGATTCGTGAAAAGATTGTAGCAAACTAGGATCATTAGGATCACATTTTGCAAGGCGATCGACAAGCATCCTCAAACACCACCGTACATTGGCGTAAAACTTGGACGCTATTTCTAGCGACATGAACAGGTGGTCTGTTATGTTTTGCGACTCAACTAATGGTTGTAACTACAAGGCGCGATAAAGTATTGCCCATTTACTCTGGAAAGTTTACATTTTAAATAGATCTGTTGTACAAACCTAACTTATTCTACCTTTTCTTGTGCAACTACTGCTTTTAGGTCATATGGGTAAAATATGGCTTCATATGCTAGCATTGCAATGTTCCACACAAGTAAGCCACGCATAACGATCGACAATAGAGAACCTGGATGAACTGTGTATTGTGCCAAATTTGGTGTTTCGAATGCCCAACCCTTCTTTTGTGCCATGCCGTCTAAATGATGTTTTGTCTCGGAAGCCATAGTACGTCTGGAAAATTTAGATCTCGCGCACGTATACTAACCTTTGATTTATCGCTTTACGTACTGCGTTACGAACATTTGCGTTACGGAAGAGTCTAGACAACATTGTTGGAAAATTTGTTTGTGTTGGTCAACCGAGTTTATTACAAGTATTTAGTGAGTAATGTTCACCATTGACTTGTGGTACACGTTGATAAGGAAGGTCTTATCAGATCCTGCAAGTCCAATCTGTGCTAGTGTTTGTACAGGTTCTATTAAAACGCCATCAAGAGCAAACATGTAGTCTTCTGGTTTGTACTGACGATGTTTACAGTACATGGTCCTTATACGCTCGAATTTGGTACTAGATTTTGCTGTTATGTCGCATCCAATTACTTGTTGATTGACTTTCTCCTCAACACGTAGCTTTACTTCTGATGATTGTTTCTTTGACTTCTTTTCAACTGGATATGCAAGTTCTGCGTCCTCTTTACTGTTGTATGTTAGACTGGTATAAGTTATGTACGTACTTTTTGACCAAACGTTGTGGGAAGTAGCAGTTCTCTTTCACTTCTTCATTTGTACTTAGTGTAAGTTGGTATAATCGCGATGAAGAATTTAGTTGATTGTCGAACAAGATAGAATCGAGAACGAGTGTATGATCGTCATATACCAGTTGGTAATCTTCTGCTTTCAAGTTGCGAAGTTTGCAGTATTTCTCTAGTACCGCTTGCGCCGTTTCTGTTGATACAACACGAAATGTTGCTCTTCTGGTAATGAATCCATCCTGGTGCGTTATTTTGAGTGTTATAAGTTTTTTCGATTTATCTTTGCTTTTGCTAGCAGTGTCTGTTGCAGGTGCGTTGGGTGTACTCGCTGTGGTAGTTGAACTCATACTTGTTTGGATGTGTTGTCAACTATCAAACGTCTAGTTCCACATTTTAAATACTAACACAAAAGTTTTAAAATTTAGAAGCGTTTTTAATGTATAGACATTTAAGCAGTTTCGGTGTGTTTGCCCTTGCCTTCGGCCTTGTTGCCTCTTCTGGCGGCAGCCTTCTTTGCCAAAAGTCTCTTTCTGTCCTTATCCAAATGCAATACGGTGATGGTTACGTTTGATGGGTGAAGTGGTACATCATAAGCTTGGTTGTTGACCTTCTTGTCTGTTACACCATCGACAAAGATTTGGAACTTCTTTCTGTAGACCTTCTTTACTTTACCTTTGGCATTCTTGTGGTGACCGACTCTAACTTCGACTTCATCGCCACGTCTGATTGGGACGGAACGAACCTATTTTGTGTAAATATACATTTGATCGTTTTTATATCACATACGTTGTATTTCTTTCTGAGCTCAGGTGATAGAGTTGCACTCATGATGACGCGACGTTGGTCAGATGGTGCGGTAAAGTGCCTCAAACGAGCCTTACGACGTGAGCTGGAAACGACTATAAAACAGTTAGCATTCATTCAGATTTAACACGGTTCTAAATAAATAAACAAAATGAAAAACGTGAACGTGTAGACCATTTGTCAAATAAATAGAACCATATCTTTCAGTATACATACGTGGATTGAGTTTAACCATGGTATCTATGTAAAATTTGTGGCGTCGGTACGAAAGTTTTTTAATTCACTCAGACAATAGATTTGGTTGACCCACAAACTCCAGCCAACCATTACTCATTGATTACAACGTTAAGAAGTGGTTAACCTATGCCAACAAGAGTTAGCGTTTGGTTCTTAAATCTACGTTGATAGTGATAACGAATATACCACAACATATTTATTCCGATAAAAACATTTGGAGTGCTCGTACAACCTTTTCTCCATCAAACGGCACAGTACGGTTATCTAATATTATATCGCAGTTGTCAGGACTGAGAGTAACAGTATCTACAATTTGTTGTTGATACTTAGCTTGTTCCTCTGATTGAAAACTCCCATTTACCCAAGCAACAATAACTTTTTGGTTTGGAAATTTTGTCTTCATCATTTCCACTTCGTGCGTAAATCTTGTGTCTGCTATTACAAATCTCGTTGTTGGTTTCTCTGTTAAAATGTTTTCGATTTTTTTCATCACTACTTTTGTGAAGAAGTGCTCGTCCATATCGCGATTTCGTTTTGCATATAAAATACATAGATCTCGAGGAGTCTTTTTAAATTTTTCTATTATCGTATCTTTTTTATCTCTATCGTCAAGGTAGTTTCTTGGAATATTGTACTCTTCAACGACTCCATCTTTAATCTACTTTGTTAAGCAAATTCTGTATCGTACTGCTGATGCAAAGTTGTACTTGACAAATGGTGCGTCAGTGTTTATATACTTGTTGACAATATAATCAGCAAGAGTATCTTTACCACTACCAGCAAGTCCTGCAAGCAGTAAGATCATTTTTTGTTGCAAGTTGGCGAGTGTTACAAATACATGTTTATATTTCAACAGTTTGAACTTCTTCCAATAGTTCTTGAGGTACTTCATTCCAGTGCTTTGTTAGTAACAGTCTGAGGTACTTTTCATCAAAATTCTTCAAGTGCATAGCGTAAGCACGTAACTCTCTTCTATCAGCTGGTTCTTCCTGATTTGTTTGAGGATTGAATCCCATCTTGTTAACTACAATCTTCTTGACAAAGGTTCCGTATCTAAATGCCAATGGCCAAGAATACCAGTCAACATTCTTTTCTTCTTTCAACTTGACAACAACTTCTCTCGCCTTGTATCCATGCATCTCCTTGGTAGAAAAGTAAACATGTCCTAAATTGGTTCTGCTATTTCTCTCACAATCATGTGTTGATCTCCAAAGAATATTGTTCAATAGTTCTTGATCGTTATCGACATTGAATGCACGTGCGTCAAAATAACCCATTGCGTTACGTAAATGTTTTTGTACCTTTTCATAGTTGTAAGAGTTCTTCTTCAAATTTGGATCATCTGGTGCGTATTCTTTGGGCCACAAATCAGCCAAGCGAAGACAATGGAAATTGAAACGAGCGGTGCAGTATGCACTTGCAAGTGTACAGAGCTTGAGAACTCTGCCGCCGTGGTGGAGAGTTGGTTTGTTGGTATTCTTCTCTGCAGTTGGTTCTTCGTCCTTTTTCTCTTTCATTTCATATGATAGAGTACCTTCTAATGGATTAAGTGCTGGGAATACGAGTGTAATTTCGTCTGACTGAGTATATCCTGTTGTTGCGTGGTAGCGTGTAACCAAATCGGCTGTTGTCGCGACCATTACTCTGTGCAAAAGTTCGTCAAAAGGTTTGCGAAATGGTGATGCGAAAGTAGAGAACTTGTGACCATCAAGACGAATCATAAAAGGCTTTCTATCAGGTTAGTATTTGAAATCTTTTCTCGTACGTGTCATCCAATATTGGTGCTTGGTTCTGTTCATAATTTTTCATGCGTGTTCCAATAACTGCGAACACACCTGTGCCTTCGTTCTTCTTGCCCATGTTTTGTTTGCGCTTTGTCAACTGAAGTTCTTGCTTTTTAGCAAAGTTTTTGCGAACTTGCACTTGCTGCAAACTCAAACAACCGTGGTATTTGATAACATGATCAATTTATTCTGCTTTTGCGAGAGCTCTCAACTGCTCCTTGATGTCATCACTCTTGAGGTTTGCAGAGATTTCGTTTTGTTTGGCAAGATCTTGTAACTCTTTTCTCTTCATGCTGTCCAACTTATCAACTGGAATATCACTAAAATAGTTAGGAGATCATGCAACGCTTACGTTTTGGCCTTTTTCTTCACTGGTTCTTCTTCAGTTTCATCTTCATCGCGTTTCTTCTTTGCAGGTGCTTTCTTCGCTGGTGTCTTCTTTGGAGTTGAAGCTTCTTCATCAGCAATGGATTTGCCTTCTTTAACAAGATCACGCAAGTAGTCCATCGTGACAACCTTGCACTTTTTCTTGACTGCATCTTTGTACTTTTTGGAACCCTTTCCTGTCTTTTGACCGTATCCAGTAGTACCATCAGCACCAAGAACAACGTATCTTACTGAACCTGATACAGCAGTGAAAACTCTGCCACCATTGGCTTCTATCCACTGTTGCAATGATTCTTTGCTTTCATCAAACTCACCACATATGATACATCCAAAACCTTCCAAGCATAACTTTTTGTTCAAAATTTCTTCGGATAATACTTCTCCAGTCATGGTAGTGTATTCGCGTTTCTTTTCTTCACTGAGGCCATCGAAACCCGCTAACTCTACAACTTTGAGACTGTAGTCTTTCAAGCAGTTCTCAATTGTACATTCCATATTATTATACTTGGCAGAGCCAGCAAAGTAACACTTCCAATGGACAGTATCTATTCCCTCGACTGGTACTGGCGCATCTGGATATACATCTCTGTGACCGATACTATAGAGTTCTCCGATTTGAATATCACCGTTGCAGTCGTCACAAGTTTTGATTTTACCATTGTTAAACGCCCAAGAGTCGTTTTCGTGCCAGCTATCTTTCCATCCAACGTACCCAATATCTTCGAAGCGAATGCCTTGTTTCAACTTGGCTCTAGTGATAGTGTCCCAACCCATAACGTGCTGTGTGAGCTTTCTAGTTTGCTTGTGTTGTAAATTGACAGCTGTTGTCAACTGTCCGAACTCTATTTAACCTGAAAAATGAAAGCTGTGGTTCTTCTCTTGTGCCTTGTAGGCATGAGTTTTGCGCATATCTGCGTCAAAGGCAGAGCCTCCTCGTACGTGCCAAAGTCAAAACAAGCTTGTGGCTACAACGAAGTTCCAGCCTCTGATGATTTTAACGCTATTCTAAAGCAAGGCTTTGCTATTCAACAGTACGCTAATTTAATCTACCGATTAACATTTTTAGACGCCACTGGAAGAGAGGAGCAGCTTGTGGAATGTGTTACGAAATGAGCGGACCAACTTCTAAACAACCAGTCGTATTTTCCGTAACCGATTTATGCAGACGTGATAACAAATGGTGCGACGGTAAAGATAGCATCTTCCACGTCACCATGCCAAAACAAACTTCTTGGAAAATTATTGCCGATAACGTCAATGCCACAGCCGTCTACACAAAATATAAAATGGTCGCTTGCCCAGTCAAGGGAAATATCAAACTACAAATCATCAAAGGCAGTACCAAACACAAACTCGGCGTTCGTCCATTCAACCATAGATACGGAGTAAAATCCATTCATGTTCAACAAGGTGGAAAACTCAAAAAGATGAGAAGAGGAGCAGGAAATATTTTCTGGTACAAATCACGAAGACCAACCAAACAAGATTCTGTAACTTTGGTACTCACTTCATCTCGCAATCGCAAGATTCAACATGTTTTGGAAAAAGTTGAAGCAGGTATCGTAGAAACCAAACAAAACTTCCCACTTTCTGATAAGAAGACAGGAAGATGTATGCCATTTGTAGATCAAATTATCTATAGTGATGGTTTGGCTACTGGAGTTGCCGGAAAGCAAGTTGCTCAAGATTGGCGTATTTTGAACCAAAAAAATGTTGAGATTGATTTGAAGTCCAAGATTACTAAGCCAAGAACTGGACATACTGCAATTTCCGCCAAGTTTGCAAAGGACGGTACTTTTTCTCTTGGAACAGCATCTGTTACATCCACTGAGACACTAAGAGGTATTCGTTTCTACACCAAGTTTGCAGGAAATGCAACTTTCTTTTTAATTGGACAAGATGGTAAGCCATCAAAGGCTATGCCAATTGCTCAAGGAAATTCTACTTTGTGGAACAAGCAATTCTTTGAATTCTCAGATTATATTCCTCAATGGAAGGGATTCAAAGGTTTTGGATTCTCGGGATCTGCTTTAAGTTTGTATATTGATGATATTTGGCTCTACTTGAAGAACAACGTCAAGGTTAAGTCCAAGTCTGATAGTGTAATGACAATGAATGAATAAACGTTATTTACATTATCATCATTTGCCTTCTGTGGTGGAGTTTGAAAGTAGATTCATTGCAAAGTTTCTTGTTGCTGTATTTTGGAATGTAATCTTACCATCATCGACAAAAAACAAATTCTCTTTCTCAAGTACGTCAACAAAAGAAGGTCGCTGCGTGAAATTCTCAGGATCTTCATAAACTTCATTTGCGATTCTGTTTGCAGATTCGACTGATATACTTCCAAATTTAAGAACGAATCTAGCCACTGCTACAACATCAGGATATAGTCCCTGCAGAAATACACCCACGCTTGAGCTAATTTGCTGTTGGACCAATATCCTGGCTCCTAAATGATTAGAATGTTTGTATATATTAATATCGACGTCTTCTTGATTTTCATGTCTCTTTTCTGGCCATACTGATTCCACAATATCTAAGTACTCGAAACTGTTGCCAGTGAACTGAACTATTTCATCAATTCTGTTTTCATTTACAACTCGTAGGGTTTTTCTGACAAATTTCTTCCCTATCCCACTTTCACTCTCGCTCAGCAAAATTTTAGTTACGTTTCCAAAAGTATCAGATTCTGTATTTCCAAATCCTATGAAACTGAGTCTAACTTTATACATTCCCTCAAAGATAGAGTGTACAGTGGTTCTAACTTCATCAATGATCTCCTTTGTAGGAGCGATTGCAAAGTCTACAACAATTAGAATATTGGGATTTGTGATTGTAGATTCTAGATAAGCTTGGACTGCTCTTATTGATAGCGATTTAACTTCTTTCTTGTAGGCATCTAAAAGATCTGCAATTAATCCTTTTATACCTACATGTTTGTTATACAGGTGGTGATAAAACATAAACGTGGGATTTTGATCTCTGATTTTGTTCAAAGCCTTTCGCATAGCACAAGATTTTCCAATCATTGGCTCACCATAAAGCAGTGTATCACCAGTTGAATGTAAGAGGTGCTTATGAATAGTGCGCTCGAGTGGGTGTTTAATGGTTTTCCCTTTGCATGTTGCTGGTCTATTGAACGAAATCTTCTTGTCGCATGCAGTATTATGTTATCATGGTTATGTCTGGTCGAAAACAGCACTAGTGCTATTCCTATTGTCGTTATCATAGATACCAACAGCATTGATAGTCCCATGTTAAACCGTTCCTCGATAGAGTTGACTTAGCTTTACATTAGCTACAGAACATGGACATTAGCAGTTCAAAAATACATCCTCGCTCTGAGCATCACCTCCAACGCGTAGCAGATGACAGAAACATAGGAACGTACCAACCATTCTATAAGGATTATGATAGACACATTGAACAAACAAGGTTTAATCGAATGCATGAGAATGGAGTAGAGTTTAAAGAATTAGAGAGGCAGCAAAAGAAAAGAAGAAGTTCTTTTTCGTCTGCATGGTCGCCTGACAAATCATGCAGAGCATGCAACCAACAGGCTAAAAACGTAAGCACTCCCACTACCACGAAGAGAGTATTTTCTTATGCTTCACCTTCAAAGTATCTTCCAACTTCGCCAGTAAATACATCTCAGCGACTACAATTTGAACCTCGAACAATACATGACCGATTGAGAACAAATCAAATTTGGCACAACAGACAATACCACTTTCTTCAACAACCAACACGCCAATCTAAAGCTGAAAAATACTCATATCTGCTGAATGACATAGACGAACAAATACTTCCAGAATCATCAGATATCAACCACCGTGAAACACCACAAAGATCTTATACTGACTATTTAGAGGCTCTACGATGGGAAGAGCAGCAGCTATATGAAAGAAGTGAAATGGAACACTATTATACCTTAAAAAGGAAACCATTTGACCGGTGGTACGAGCTTAAAGACAGCACTTTTACTGAGCAAATAACACGTTTCAACGATACCGAGCGTTCTGGTGGGTATTGATGTGGCAGCGGAGGCCTACTCCAAAACTAGTGAAGTGCCTGACACGGTTGACTGACTCAAAGATAAACGCAAGAAAAGCAACGCGACAAACCATACGCTTCTACACATGCCCAGTATTGTAGGCAACAATTTTTCCAGTAAAGAAGAACGTATTGCGTATCATATCGATCACGCGTTGTCTCTCTTCCAAAATATCACAAAAAATGTTGCAATGAAAGCATTGCGTGCTATTCTTGAAGAAGGTGGATGTTCTCAACTCAAAAAAGAGGAACACTCATTTGTAGACTGGCAGATTTACGGTCAAGTTAGAGTATTAAAGGGACAATTAGAACGAAACAAAAAACGTACTGACGAAATGGGGAAATATATCGCCACAACGCTACAAGAGGCAGTAATAAAACAACTAGAAAGAATATCTGCAGAAGAGACGAGTTATGACAATATGACAAACGCAATGCTGGAACGTTTCCAATTCCACCCGTACAAGGCTAAGATACTCTTCCAAAAAGCCATTTCGCTCAATAGTAGGAACTTTGAAGCGATTTACTGTCAGAGCATGATCTCCCTGCGTTTAATTCGCGTAATAGACTATTTAAAATGTATGCGTGTCGCGTTAAATATTTGTGAACAAGAAATCCACGAAATGCGGCTTGCCTGTCGCACCAACCAAGATGTCGACTTGATATGGTTCGATGACACTCCCATCAAACAAACACTTGCTTTTCGCCATGCCATCACTGGTCGAATCTACATCAAATACAAACAACACAAACGTGCGTTACGCGAATACAAAATGGCACTCAATTACGATCCCAAGTTTATGTTTAGTTATTTTTACATGGGTCAGTATTATGCGTTTGATGGAGAAAGAAATGAAGCACTAGCCAAGAAAAACTTTGAAAGAGCGTTAGCGTTAGTAGGAGTCCAAAGACGTACTGTTTATACTTCACTTATTTATGATAACATGGGACAATCCTGTGAAAACTTTACTGACAACCAAGCTGCTATGGAATGTTACGAAAAAGCAGTACAAAATAACGAACAGTAAGTGATAAATATAATTAATTAATGGACTAGATATGGATGGGGTTTCCAAGGTCGATGTTATGTAAATACGAGTTGGAACATGTACGACAAAGCGATACGTGATTCTTCTATGTGTTTGGAGTTTAAACCAGAAATGCGAGAAGTTAAAGCAGAAATATTAGCCGAACGAGGTCGCATACAATTTGGTTTGGACAATAAGGAACAATGTTTTAGAGATTTGGAGACTAGTCGTTCTTTAGATAAAACACGAGTATATCCATACTTGATGTTATCTTTCTTAGAAAAAGATAAGAAAAGAGCATTGGAAATTCTAGATGAAGGTGAGAAGAACTGTGCTTCTGATCCTGCTGATTTACAAGCTATTATGGATAGAAAGGCGTGGTACTATACTTATGTGAATGCAAATGCGCCAAAAGCGGCGTTGTACAGCAAACGAGTTGTTGCTTTGAAAAAGTCAATAATGAGAATTGATTAATGTAAATTTAAACTAGTTTATGAGCTAGTGGTTGTTTGTAGAAAAATTCTCTGGTACTGAACAAGTTTCTGTACACTGCGTAGGAACCAGTATCTTGTCTGTCCAAAACACCTGCTTCTGCTACGTTTGCTGGTAAATAGTAAACACTATTGAACGTTTGATTATTGTTGGCTGGTTTCCATCCACTCACACCACATTCTGTTCCTCGTACCCAGTAGACTTTTCTACCACCACTTAGTATCATATCTGATCGTAGTGTTTTAGCACCTTTTGGTATTTCTCTTGCAATTACAACTTCCATATTCTTCGATGGATCATGTTGTGTAAATATTTGATCAAATTTTACATCTTTAACATCCTCACGAGTGATTTGTGCAATTTCATCAACTGTACTATTAAATAGTAAATATCCACGTTGACCAGGTTCTTTTCCATTCACTCCAATAAATCCCCATACATCAAGACCATTGGAAGTAGATCCAATTTTTTCTCCAACGGTAGAGATCCATGCCTTGAGTGCATAACTAGAAGAGTACACAATACTCTTCTCATTAAGTGTTTCTGTTGCATTATCTTGTACGAGTACATCAATTTGTTGATCTGTTTCTTTGGTTGTGAAAACTTGATCCAAGTACTGTTGAACTCCTGGTAGTTCTAATAATTGCTCTCGAATACTATCTATAACTGTATCATCACGAATACGTCCAACGTGATAATCGGAAAAGAGTGTGTAACGATATCCACGTAATCCATTCTCACGTACTTTTTCTAACCACTTTAACGCTCTTATGTTATTAAATCGGATCACTTTGACAACATCTTTGATGTGAGTGACCAATGTACTATATCCTCTTGCGATTGAAAATGATCCTGCAGTCGTATCAGTGGCTTTTTCTATACCAGTTGGAATAACACCTGCTTGTTTAGACAACATGGGAATATAATACAATCCATAAACTGTTACTGCACTGGTGATTTGTGTGTAAATGAGTGCTTGTTGTAGGAATACATTCGAACCCATGGAAAATACACTTGCTGCGATTGAGAAGGGACTGATCACGATTCCAATGATGGCAGCAGTAGCAGCACCAAAGGCAATGTAAGAGTTTCTTGGTGATATTCCGCCAAGCATACCTCCGAGTGCTTTTCCTCCTAAATGTCCAACTTCACTTGTTGCGAGTACGGATGCTGTTGACAACGCTAATGGTCTTAGTACGGCGCTTTCATACGGTAAAAAAGGAATCGAAGAGGCACTCAATCCTAATGCCAGCCACGAATAAAATACGGCACGTTGTCTCTTTCTTCTTTCTTTGTGGTACGCTTGTACGAGATTGTTTTTATCGTGTTGTATTTCATTTAATAAGTCTTCAAAGCGATCTTTTTTGTTTGTTTTTAAAAATTTATCTTGGGCATGTGCTCGTAGTAACAGTGACGCGAACTGCATATTTTGCAAGCGATGTTTGACTGTGAGACTGTCATCGGAAGGATCATAATAGTACGACGCTTGTACACGTGCAAGTGATGCTTTACCAGCCAAAAACGAGCTAATTAGTGCTCCTGTAATACCAACAGTAGAAAAGTTTCGAACTTTTGAGCTTGTGGTTAACCTTCGTAGCGTGATCATGATTTCTTTACAAACTGCACAACTAAGCCGGCACTCCTGTTCATTCACTTTTGTTTGTGAAATTTGATTGAATATGAGGTTATAGAGTGCAGAGTATTAGACAAAGTCTCTTAAGAGACTCGCGAAACCGTGCTGTATGTCCAAGAAAATAGTTAATTTTTGTATCGAACCGGTACCAGAACCAGACCCGTCGAATGCTAACGCTTACTTTAATCGTGGCTCGGCGAAGATCTGAGCCAATACACGAGAACGAGAAGATGTTCGCTCGGGTAGTCGCAATACTTGACATTATACTCTGATAAATCGTTACATCTCGTTACTCTACATCTAAAAGAATACTTACCGAACAAAAAAACAAACTCACACAAAATAACGCAAAGACCAGTTGTACAAACATTCCACTGGATTGACATCCACATGAAAAAACAACTATTCGACCATACTCTAAAGCGAAGTGACACCGTACTTATCGATGAGCAATAGCAAGTTAATTCAGGTCCTATATTGTTGATGCGTTCGCCTTACAAGACGAAAACAACGAAACTAAACTCGCATGTTGTGCACACATGGGTTCGTAAGATCTGATCATTAGCACTAACATTCCTAGAAGATGCACTGCCATTTCATCACAATATTGTCATATACTCGTTTCTATTTAATCGAGAAAAGTAATAGTGTTGGGACACAGTTTGGAAAGATCATGTACGTTTGATGAACGTTCTCGAATACGGAACGTTTACTGTGGAACCAGTACTATCTGTATTCGATGAGAATTATATGGTCATTGCTAACGCAATATCAAATAGTGTAAACACCTTCGATCACCGTCCATTATATATCGCATAGTACAACTCACAAACAGGTGGAGATTTGAAAGTAATTTCTACGTTTGATTTTTCAAGTCGAGAACTACCAAAATACTCTAGTGTAGATTTCATCGTACAAACAAATGGATTGAGCGTTGTTGGATGTACATACGGATCTATTTCCATGAAACACTTGCACACAAGAATAGTTTCGCACTAGGAGTGAATAATCAACGCTTATTTCATGCCAAGATCGCAGCGTTATGTTATTGAATAACATGATTGGTAACGAAATTACATGTTCAACAGTTACAAAGTCTGTGACAGAACAAGTAACGAAAAAGAAACGAGCGAAAAGGGAAAGTTTATCCTAACCAATTTGAAAATAGGACTGATCAGTGTAATGGAAGAGTGCCTGTAGATGAAAAGTACATCTTTATGAGACTTGAGCAAAAGTTGTCATACATTGTGAAACGATTAGCAAGCCAAACAGTTAAAGAAAGATATTAATACAATTGTACCAGGTTCTAATTATGATGAATTCATAGATTGAGTTGACAACGTACATTAACTGCAAATTTTGCCTTGGTTGACCAAGCGTACCATAAGTAGAGTTTAGTCAAACCAACTATGTACATATAATTCTTATGTTTTGAGGGTAGCTTTGGTATCACAGCCATTAGAAAGTAGAAGTCCCAGTGCTTGTACCAACAGCGTAAGACCAGAACAATAATAGCAGTACCAGTAGCAGAAGCAAAGCCAGAACCAGTCCCAGTCCTAGTGCCAGAAGCAGTACCAGAACCAGAACCAGAACCAGTACCAGTGCCAGAACCAGAACCAGTACCAGAAGCAGTACCAGTACCAGAAGCAGAACCAGTACCAGTACTAGAAGCAGTAGCAGAACCAGTACCAGTACCAGTACCAGTACCAGAAGCAGTACCAGAACCAGAACCAGTACTAGTATCAGAACCAGAACCAGTACCAGTACCAGTACCAGTATCAGAAGCAGAAGCATAACTAGTACCAGAAGCAGTACCAGTAGCAGTACCAGTACCAGTACCAGTACCAGAAGCAGAAGCAGAACCAGTATCAGTAGCAGTACCAGAACCAGAACTAGTACCAGAACCAGTACCAGAACCACAACCAGTATCAGAACCAGTAGCAGTACCAGTACCAGTACCAGTACCAGAACCAGAACCAGAAGCAGTACCAGAACCAGTATCAGAACCAGAACCAGTACCAGTACCAGAATCAGTACCAGAAGCAGAACCAGAACCAGAAGCAGAAACAGTACCAGTACTAGAAGCAGTACCAGTACCAGAAGCAGTACCAGTACCAGTACCAGAAGCAGTACCAGAACCGGAACCACAAGCAGAACCAGAGATACACTGATTTTAAGTTGATATGTTGATCATGAAAAATGCTATGTATTTATTTCATGTATCCTGGATACTTTGTTGTAGCAACAGTTCCAATGTTATCAAATACTCTATCATCTAATTCTACATCCATTTCAGCATCTTTGATATTGAATTCTCCCATTTCTTCCTCTGGATTATCATATATTTCCATTTCTTCGTTAATGTACAAATGTTTAGTTCCCAAGCGTACTTTCAGGACAACCAGCACAATAATAATAATAATTACTAACAACGCAATGACGCCAACTACAACACCAACGATTGCCAATACCCACCAAGGGAATCCATCTCCTCCAAAGAACGGTATTGGATCTGTTGGTAATGGTACAGAACATCCAATAGGTTGACACTCTAATACCATAGCGTTTACCGATAATGCTACACGTGCAGCTTCTTTTGTGCTTCTACTAACACTAGATGCTGTTAGTGATTCACCACTTTGTGACAAAATCATAGCATAAGTGTGATTAAAGAATGGTTTCGGTTCAAAATAGGGTATCTTGTAAATGACTGTACACGCTCGTTGGAATCCAGGCATACGATACAGTGTTGCATTTGACATCCATCCTACTGTACTTCCATCTCTAGGTCGTTCGACTAGAATTTGCATTCGGTATAATGTAGAGAAAGAGAACCCACAAACAGTTCCTACTGTCGTTGGTACAGTAGTGTTTGAACTCATGTTACTAGTCAAATACAACATTCCTGTGATATCTAGAGTCGCGTACATTGACGGAGATGTTTCCGAATCATAAAACCAAAACTCTAATAAACTACCTTCAGTACCAGTAATAGCATTGATAGTAAATTCCACATATCCTTGCATATTCAAAATAATATCTTTTTTCGTTGATTGTACTGCTCTTCTTGCATCTAATACGGAAGATATTTCTAATCTTCCATTATCAGAGATTGTATAGTTCAAACAACCAACAGAACCAACAACTCCACTGTTACAATTCTCTTGAGACAACTCTGGTAGTACTACTACAGCTGGTACATACAATGTAAAGTTTTTGTTTGCATTACTTGGATCAGAATCAGTGACATCACCTTCGTAACGAATGAGTTGTACATATAAACTTTCTTGATCTCTACCGGCGACGTTGATAACTGGACATACTAGTAGTGTATCTGAAAATAATATAGCAGGTACTCTAGAGATTCCATATCCATTACGAATGAACAAACAATGAATCTTTCCAGTAGTTTCGATAAAATTAGAACCAATAACACTAATATTGTAGTTTTCTTCTACGATGAGAGGTTCAAGTTGATCAATCACCATTTGTGGAGACTTGCAGTACATACCAGTGTATGGAGCTGTACATAAACATGTATTTGGAGCAGTGCATTGACCTCTACTGAAACATGTTAATGGATCAGTTGCAGGCACTTCAAAACATGTAGGTACATCACATAGTGCATCATACCATCCTGTAGAGCATACACAGTTATCGGTACTCATACATTTACCATGTGATGAGCATACTGATGGGTTATCTGCTCTTATTCCGTAACATATGGGATTCGAACAGTCGTAACCGAATTTTCCAGGTATACAGTTACATACGTTTGGTTCTGAGCAGTTTCCTAATCCAGAACATACCCTTGGATCTGTTGCATTGTATCCAAAACATACATTGATTTCACATTGAGCACCAACACGATCTGTAACGATACATAGGCAATGATCAGGGTCTAGACAGTCACCATAGTCATTACATACTGAATTATTTGTTGCAGGTACACCATAACACAAAGGTACTTGGCAATCTAATCCTGTCCATTGACCTATATCACATTGGCACTTGTCTGCTGCAATGCATGATCCATGTCCGTTACACACATCAGGATCAGTAGAGTTGACTCCAAAGCAGTGTGGGAACTCACACATTGTACCAGAATAACCATGTTTACAAGTACAGGAGTCAGGACCTGAGCATGTTCCATGTCCACTACAAACACTAGCGTTGTTGCTTGCAACGCCAAAGCAATCAGAGTACTGGCATTTTGTACCCGAGTATTGTGGATTACATTCACACTTGTTGTATGCCGTACAGTTTCCGTTTCCGCTGCATACTGTATCTGTTTCACCACTCAAAACACCAAAGCAAGTAATCATTTCACAATTACTTCCAAAATAGCCTAGTCGACAGAAGCACGAGTTGACGTCTATACAGGTACCGTGTCCACTACAAACAGTACCATTCTTTCCTGATTCTATTCCACCACACATGTATTGTTCACATTGTGGACCACCATAACCACTGTTACACAAACATTGATCAAAGTTGATACACAGTCCTCTGTTTAAATCATTGTTACATGCTTTGGGTGTAGTAGTCATAGTCAAGTTGTAGCATGATAGTGGTTCACACCAACCTTGACTATTGATCTTGGTTAAACATGTACAGTTGTTAACTGCTACACAAGTACCGTTTTTCCCGCTATTACATACTAATGGATCAGATGCGTTTCTTCCTCCACACATGGGTGTATAACAGTATTGATCTACATATCCTGTTTTACATGAACATGTGTAAGGAGCTGTACAAACACCATGACCTGAACATACTTGTGAAGTATCCACAACGAGACTTGATGTAGGTTTGGGGAATTGTTCAATAGTAGTAGTTGCCGTTAATCTATCAAAAGTCTTAGAGTTACACTGTGCATTTGTACAGTTTGCGCCAACGTAACCTCCTGCACATCTGCAGTTATGAGGTCCTATACACTGTCCATTACCACTGCATACTTTTGCATGATTTTCAGCAAGTCCATAACAGTTATAGTATTGACATTGGTTTCCTGCATGATCAGAGTCACAAGTACATATTCCAGGTGCAGTACAGTTTCCTTTGCCATTACATGCTGTTGGGTCACTTTGTGATTTTCCAAAGCATGCTGGGTATTGACATTGTGGTCCCATATAAGAAGTAGTACAGATGCATGTATCCAAATACGGACATGATCCATGCGATGGTCCTCCACAAACGGTAGAGTTAGTCGCTATGATTCCATAGCATGATGTGTATTGGCATTGATCGCCGGAGAATCCATCCCTACACACGCATTGGTCTTGGGCTACACACGTACCATTACCAGAACATACTAGTGGATCGTCTTTAAGCATATTGTAGCATAGTGTGCCGTTGTACAATGCTAAAGAGTGATACGATCCTGCTGCTATGCCCACAGCAAGTCGTTCTGTAAAGTTTCCACTACCTTGGCTCATTTTATATGGAGTTGAGCGATATTTACCAGCACCACTAGTACCATCCGATAGTTGACCTTGCGCATTATTTCCCCATCCATAGATTACACCATTATAAGATAGTGCAAGTACATGTTGTCCTGATGACGTTCCAATAGAGATTCTGGTGATTTGAATATTGCTTAGAGCACCCTGTACTAGTTTAGGTACATTACTGTCTATAGTATTGTTTTGTCCTAATTGTCCAAGTGAGTTGTCTCCCCAACAGTATACAACAAAGTTAGCTGAAAGAGCACATGCAAATTGTTTTCCTGCTGCCATTTGTATAATCATTACGTTAGATAGTCCTGTAACAGGTGCAGGTAATAGTTCTGCAGTGTTATTGAGTCCTGTACCAAGTTGACCCTTTGTGTTATCACCCCATGAATAAATTCTTCCATCAACAGTAAGTGACATAGAGTTATAGTAGCTTGCAGATACTGCTACAGAGTTCACTTGTGTCATAACACCTAACACTCGTAGAGGTATCAGCGATGTTGGTGTTGCTAACGTATCTCCAACACCTAGTTTTCCATACGTGTTGTCACCCCATGCCCATACTATCCAATCTCTAGTCAACGCCATACAATGTTGGAAGCCACAAGAGATTCTACACACACTATAACCACTGAGTGCAGTGATTATAGTGGGCTTCAAAAACGCCGTAGTGGCAGAGTTCAAACCTAGTTGTCCTGCAGAGTTATCTCCCCATGAGTAAGCAGTAACGTTATTGTTCACTAATCCTGCAGCAGAATATCCTGCAGCAATCGATACAATACTTGTGTTTCCAAGTGTTATACTCAGTGTACTAGGTGTACCCAAATTTGTATTGACTTGGTTTGTATTTCCAAGTTGTCCTCTATTATTCAAACCAAATGATCGTACAAACTCGCGAGTGTTATTCACTGTTGCTCCAATAGCCATCGAATATGATTCTCCTGCCACTACAAACGAGTACAGCGTTTTATCGATTCCTAGTGCCGTACTCTTCTTCCAAATTGTTCCACCTGCACCACCTAATTCACCATTAGCTTCTGTACCTGATCCAAACAGTAATCCAACAGTTTTTTCATCACAGTACTGTCCAGTCCACATATCATCACAGGTACATGTATCATTTGGCATACAGAAACCTCTACCGTTGCATACAAGTGGATTGGACATGTTTAATCCTCCACATACAACTACACTACAGTCCATAAATTCGAAACCAGGTTGACATAGACATGTATCTTCTGCTATACAAACACCTCTACCAGAACAAACAAATGGATCATCTGATAAGTATCCATAGCATGCAGTGGCGTTGTAAAGGAACGCAGTATGTTGTTCTCCTGGTGCAATATAAGTTATCGTTCTGTCTTTGTATGTATTAATTACTTTAACAGGTGTTGTCACAGGACTTGTTTGTTTGATTTGGTTTCCTAGTTGGCCATATACGTTTGTACCCCACGCTTGAGCACTACCATTGGCATTTAACATGAATGCAGTTAAACTTCCACCAAATATGAAACGACCTGCTTCAATTACGTTCCCTACAGTATATGTTGGCACTAGATTATTCTGGCTAGTATAGTTTGCTCCCAACTGTCCATAAAAGTTACCTCCCCATGATATTGGTATTCCAGTATTCAAGATTGTGTAACTGTTCTCATCTGATGCAGAAATAGCAATAGGTATTACATCAGTAAATACCGGATCATCAACATATGTAGGGTTGCATTTAGGTACATTTGAATTGTCGCCTAATTGACCGTTAGAGTTGTCACCCCACGAGAAAATGAGTCCAAATACAGCAATGGCCAATGAGTGAGATTTCCCTGCAGCGATAGCTGCAATATGAGTACTATCAAAGTATCCTACACCTGTTTGTACAGGAAGTATCCTCACTTTGAAAGAACTATCACCTAGTTCTCCGTGACTGTTTTCACCAAAGCCGAATATTTTTCCTGCTCTAGTCATGACCAAAGTATGTTGCCAACCAGCTGCTGCTTCGATGATCTCTTCTCCTGCTATCAGACCAGTAACTAGATATGCACTTTTAACATCTTTAAATTGAGCATCATTATTTCCAATTTGACCACGTGAATTGTAACCCCAGGTGTACACTTTTCCATCTGAAGTAATTGCTACTGCATGGCTTGACCCTGCTTCGACGCTAACGATTGTTGAGGATGGTGGTATTCCTACTACTAAACCTGGAGTTTTTCTACTTGTGGTTGTAGTATCACCCAATTGACCTTTATCATTTAGTCCCCAAGTTAATACTTTTCCATTGTTCACGGCAATGGTAAATGTCAAACCAGCCGATAATGATGTTACTCGTTGTCCTCGTAGTAATCCACTAGTTAGTGTTGCTATGACTGGACTATATGTAAAACCATCTCCAATTTGTCCTGATGTACCCAAGCCAAGAACAGCAACGTACCCAGAAATTGTATCACTACATTCTGGTCCTTTATAACCTGGGTGGCATATGCATGTATCGGCTGCGATACAAGTACCATGACCAGAGCATGCACTTGGATTAGTTGAGTTGTACTATTATTGATTAATATGTGTGAAAATTACTTACACCAAAACAGTTGAAAGAGGAGCAATCAGGTCCATTGTATAATATTTTGCAAACGCATTGATCTTGCGCAACACATACACCATGTGAGGAACAAACTTTTGAATCTTCTTGGAATAGTCCGTAGCATGTTGTTCCTTGTACAATTAAAAACGTAGATCCTCCATATCCAGGCGATGATGAATGGGCATAGTCGGAGGATGAAATTGCGGCTACTGGAACGGGATGATATGATACACTCGCGGCTGTTGGTGTTGTCTTACTAGCGACATTATTTTGTCCTATTTGTCCTCTAGCGTTACTTCCCCACGTGTATGTTGTATTTCCAACTATTGCAATCATGTATGCACCTCCTGCACTTAGATGCGTTATAGTATCATTAATATAATTATTTCGTTGTGGAGTTGATCGTTGTGTACTTGATCCATCACCGAGTTGTCCTATGCGTGTTAAAATTGTGAAAAAATTTCTTACCCAAGTTGTTGTAACCCCATGTGTAAAGTCCTGATTGATTGGTAACTATTGCTGAGAATTCATCTCCTACTGTTACCATTCTAACAGGATTCTTCCATAACACAGAACCAGGAATACTCAATCGAGTCGGTATGAGTCGCATAGTGGTCGTTCCATCTCCTAATTGGTTTTTACTATTTAATCCCCAGACGTAGACCATTCCAATAGAATCCTACAACATTAATACTCTCATAAATATACTTACGATTGCAACTGTATGATATAAACCTGCTACCGCAGTAACGATAAACACATCTTCAAGTAGACCTTTGACCAACACGGGTGAGTATCGATTTGTCTGAGAATTGTCTCCTACTTGACCTTGTGTATTTTGTCCCCAAATATACACAAATCCTCGATTGGAAACAGTTACAGAGTGGAATCCTCCACATGCGACGCATGAAATACTTTCATTTGCTATTAAACCTTGTACTCGTGTAGGATTATAGTATGGGAGTACATTCCCAGTTCCTAATTGTCCAAAATCATTTGTTCCCCAAGTCCATACACCTCCTACGCTATCTAGATACATTCCATGTTGTAGACCAATGCATAAATCTTTTACATCGGCGTTAGGTAGAGTAAGTGTTGGTAAATTAAACGTAACATTGATGTTAAACGTTGCATTGTTTGGACTTAGTACTCCCCATCGGTTTGATCCTAGACCATAGAATAACCCAGTATCGTTTGCTCGTACAATCGTTGCACCATGCCCACTTGCTACTAGAGATATTTTAACAGCTGTAAAGAGTGGCATTTGTTGGAACTTTTGAACGTAAGTCAAACCTTTGTCACCTAGTTGTGAATATGTATCATCACCAGTAGCAAATAGATAGCCTACTGCTTGTAGTTCACAATTATTACCGATGTATCCTCTCTTGCATATGCAAGTGTTATAAGCCACACAAGAGCCATGTCCTGAGCAAACACTACTATCAGTAGAGTTAATTCCAGCACATACAGATATAGAGCAATCTATACCATATGCGTTCGCTTCACACACGCATGTATCTTGTGCTGTGCAGTTGCCTCTTGTTGAACACACGAATGGATCATCAAACACTAGTTTAAAACAAGAAACAGACTCGTAGAGGAATACTGAATGGGTAGAACTTGATGAAACGTGTGCTGGGTGACGCATCACCAAACTATTCAACACAGGTGTTGCCACTAGCTTGTTTGTAGCTGTTCCCACACCTAGAATACCTTTGATACCATATCCAAATGCATACGTTGTATTGTCTGATATAATACTATTGAGTGCGAAGGAATTGAAATATCCAGTGTAGAACTCACTAACTGGATACGGTAAGGTTATGCTCTTTGCGTCTGTGTTGGGAGTTGATGTACCAGTATTGTCTGCCATTTGTCCATACAGTCCCATACCCCATCCATACAGAGTACCATCTGCTAATAGTACATACGTTGATTGATCACTGCTCTTGATAGCATAGATTGGAGCTCTGTTCAATGTCAATGATCTTGCACTATAGTATGGCAATGTTCTTGCTCTAGTAGTTCTATCTCCTAATTCTCCATAAGTGTTCATTCCCCAACCTAATATCGTACCATCATCACAGAGAACATTCGACGTTACTGCTGAAGCAGATATTGATACAACTCGTTTGAGGGAAAGTATTCCACCTAGTTTGGCAGGTACATAGTACGTTGCAACACTTGTTGAATCAACACCAAGTACATAGTTTTGATTGGCGGAACCTGCTCCCCATGTATATACGTTTCCGTACACGGAGAGCGCCATAGAGTGTGCTGTACCGCATGCTACTTCTTTTACGAGCTCTCCACTAACATTAACTTGTGTTGGTGTTTGTATATAGGTTGACGCTACTCTACCTAACTGTCCAAATGAGTTTCCACCCCATGTGAAAACATATCCAGTTTCATTAATAGAAACAGTATGTTGAGAACATGAGACAGCCTTGACAATTGCGTAAGCTCTTGTTTGTAGTGGGTACATCTCATAGTTTGTTATTGTATTCAAGGCTAACTGTCCTAGATTGTTAGCACCCCAACCAAACGATGTTTTCTGTATCAAATTGTATAGTATGGAGAATCCTGCTCCTGTTGTTGAAAATTGGAATGTCTTTCTCATGAATAGTAACGACTGTTGTGGTGCTAATCGAACTACAAGTGAGCTTGTGAGTAGAGCATCTCCCAGCTCATAGTTTGCATTACTTCCTGATGTGAACACAAAATCCGAGTGTAGACTACTGCATCTTGGTCCATGATAGCCTGGATTGCAGACACAAATATCTAAATATGCACAAGTTCCATTTCCGCTACATACCAGTGGATCAGTTCCATTAATACCAAAGCAAGTTGGTACATTGCATCTTACTCCGCCATATCCTGCATTACATGTACAATTATCTTGACCAACACATGTACCATGTGAAGAACACACATTTGGATCGTTTGCAGGGAAATAAAAGCAGTAATAGGGACTTCCTAACAAAATCGCTAAATGGTTCTGACCTGGTGCAGAAACGAGGATGTGACTCACTGTGAACTCTGGAAACACTTGAATGGGTGACATTGTAGAGTTCATTGTACCATCTCCCAAGTTGTAGTATGCACCTTGACCCCATGAATACGTTGATGCATTATTTGAGATGACAGTAGCATACTCGTAGGTTCCGCCTGCATATACAAGAGCAGCATTCATATACAACGGTATAGGAATTGGTTTTCGTTCTGCCTGACTAGTATACCCTAATCCAAGTTGTCCTTTTGAGTTTGCTCCCCATACCAATACATTTCCATCAATACTCGCAGAATAAGATGAGTTTTGGCCTACACTAATATGTAGTTGGGTAGTGAGCAATGATAAACGACGTGGTAATCGCTTAGGTATTGTTGCTACTATATCTGCTGTTTCTCCATATGCTGTACTTCCCCATGTGTACAACTCTCCATGTGCTCCAAGAGCAACTGAATGATAATATCCTGCTGCAACCATTGCCACTTTGTTCTTGACAAATTGACCTCCAAACTCAGTTGTTGCTCCAACTTTGATGGGTGTAGTTTGACTAACAGTTATACTTCCCTCACCTAGTTGTCCGTAGTCATTTGCACCCCATGAATAGACTACTCCATACTTTGTTAATGCAATGGTATGATACATTCCAGTTGCGATTTGTATAAATTCTCCAGATATGGCCACTTGTGTAGGAAGAGTTCTAAAGAAGTTTGTGCTTGCCAACTGTCCAGTCATCTTGGGATAAGGTGTTCGAGAAACATCACAGCCAGTGCAATACTGATCACATTCTTTGTTTGAGTATGCGATTATTGGAGTCGTTTGTGATACATATTGGCACGTAAGAGAGCCGTAGTATGTGTTATAACCCCATGTGTATATGTTTCCATTACTATTATGTTAGTTGTGTTAGTACTACTTACACATCAATAGCAGCAGAATGGTAATACCCTGTACTAATAGCTTTGAACTTTGTACCGGCCATAACTTGCACTGGGAATATAGTATACCATGTTACAGCATTACCAGTACCCAATCGGTAGTAATCATTTCTATAATGTTATATGAATGAATAGCAAACGTACTTTCCCCATGCATACAGGTCTCCTGAGGCAGTAATCGCAAACGTACAACCAACACCTGCCGCAATGAGTTGAATGTATGTACCATAATACAATGGAAACCAGGTTAATTCTCGATATGGACTATCTGTATAAAAATTGTTTCCTAACTGTCCAATATCATTTTTTCCTACACTATAGACGTAGCCCGAATGTGGTGTTCCACAATCTTTTCCTCCATATCCTGGATGACATGTACATTTATCAACATCAACGCAGGTTCCATGTGAAGAACACGCTAGAGTATCGTTGGACGCAATACCACTAGATTGTTAGAATATTGTGAAAATACTTACAAGCATGTCGTAATTTCACACTCGTTGCCAAAATAGTTTGCATTACAGGAGCATGTATCTGTCGCTATACAAGCTCCTCTCCATGTACATACTAATGGATCATCTGAAAAAATTCCATAACAAAAAGTTCCATTAACGATAAACATGGAGTGAGTTGCTCCTGCAGAAACGGCAACAATGTACCGTGAACTTGGTAGTGTATTGTTTAACTTGACTGGTATATTTGATTGTACTGTTTTTTGATCTCCTAGTTGTCCATAATTATTTCTACCAAATGAGAAAACAGATCCATTATTGTTGAGTAATAACGTATGTCTTACTCCAACACTCATACTAATGATGAATTGTTGTTCTAATCCTGTAACAATTAACGTTGGGGTAGTTACATAAGCAGCACCAGAATTGATTCCAAGTTTTCCATTTGTATTGTCACCCCATGCGTACACAGTTCCATCAGAACATAACGCAAAAGAACTTGATCCTCCTGCCTCTACAGCTACCATTGTTTTGTTAGCAATAGCACCTTGAACTAGAACAGGAGTTGCTTTTGTTTGTAGTGTTTCATCTCCTAGTTGTCCAACAGTGTTGGAACCAAACACAAATACTTCACCAAAAGATGACAATGCCATAGTATGTAAATCTCCAGCTGCAATATCTACAACTATTCGATTCTTGATGTAACCAGTAACCTTTGTCAAAGTGAACACATTGGATCCTGTTGGTCCATAACCCAACTCACCATCAGTATTGTACCCAAATGTATACATATCACCGGCAGTGGTGAGTAAAGCAGTATGCGATAGTCCACATACAACCTTTTTAACAGTTGCTGGTGCAATAGAAACAACCTGAGGAGTATCATAGTAGCTAGTAGTCGTTGCAGCAGGGGCTACACCCAAGTTTCCATAACTAGCTGCTGCAATAACGCCTCTATTGGCACTACCCCATGCGAGTAGTAATCCATTAGCTATTAGAGCGAACCCAAAGTGAGTACCTACACCAATTGCAGTTACATTAGTTACAAATGGACTGTATGGTTTCATTCTGTTAGGACCATATGTACTTGCAGTTTGTCCAGCTGCGTTGTATCCCCAAGTATACAATGTACCAGATTGTTTCGCTAAATTGTTAAAGAGGTTGTCAAAAAACTTACTTATGGCAACATTAAAATCTTGTGATGCCTTTATCGCCTTTACTAGCCGATTTTCCAACCAACCACTAGTTTTAACAAGTACGTTTACATCTAGTTGATCTTCATCTCCAAGTTGGTAATAATTTGCGTTCTGACCAAGTCCATATACTTGGCCGAATACTTGTAGTTCACAGTTTGTACCTGTATATGTTTGATCACATATACATGTATTATATGCTATGCATTTACCATGACTTGAACAAACACTAGAATTACTTTTGGCTATTCCGTAACAGTCAAAATCTCTACAATCATAGTTGTAGTAGCCTGCTTGACATGTACAATTATTGAACGAAATACAGGTACCATGGTAGGAGCACACACTAGGTTCTTCAGGTAATACTCCATAACAAGAACTCGATGCATCATACAGCACTAGTGCATGTGTCGTACCTGGTGATGCACCTATTACTAAACGATTTGGGTATCGATAATTGTATGGTATCACACTTGTCGTAGTAGTGACACCAATACCATGTTGACCATAAGTGTTTATACCCCACGTTAGTAGTGTATTGTTAATAGTAATTGCGAATCCTTGAACATTGTATGGCGTTACTACTGCACTCTTCCCTGATATTGCTTGAATAACATTTGTCATAATGACGAGTGGTGTTGCTCTGTTGGCAGTATCAGAGTTACCCAAATTTTCTATCATGTCAGTTAATTACACCAGTCTTACTATATGTCGATGTCGCACCCCAACCATACATTGTTTTAGAATCATCTATCGAGTGGACTGAACGTGCTCCTGATGACACGTACAACATTCGTTTGTTCCAGAACGGTAGTACAGGTATAGGACTTCTTTGGAATGTTGTCGAAGTGGGATTGACAGGTGTTGTTCCTAATTGGTATTCAGTGTTCTACAAATCGTTAATATGATGCAAATAACTTACGCAACCCCAACTGTACAGTATTCCATCGGTAGTACCTGCAGTGGTACTTACTACTGCATATGATGAACAATGTCCTGCTGCAACTTGAGCCACTCTTCTCTTGTATAATAACGATGACAAGTAGATCTGAGTTGGTGTTTCCACGTTGACGTTTAAACCAATATCAATACCTACACCTTGGTATGCTCCCATTCCAAATATAGTACCATTTGCTATCAAAACGATCGTATGTGCTTGTCCACAGTATACTTGTACTGATTTAAAGTTTCCAATAACTTGAGTAACATTTAGTGGTGTTGATTTGTATGGTAGAGATACAGATATACCCAACTGTCCGTTACTATTGGAACCCCATGTGTACAATAGTCCATTCTCATCAATCGCAGCCGCATGACTGTTTCCAACACAAATATCAACAAACTTGGTTTGTGGTTGGATAATGTACGGCGTAGCACGATCTGTTATCGTATTATCAGCACACTGACCAAGATTGTTTCGACCAATAGAGTACAGTGATCCACTGCTCGCTAATGCAATGGAAAATCCATCGCCTGCAGCAACCATCTTGAACAATGTTCCTATGACACTAAATCCAATGACTGGGAACATTTGTACAAGCGTATTGGTACCTGATCCAACGTAGTTGTTGTTATCAAATAGTTGCCCATATGAATCATCTCCACTGCCATACAGTATACCAACAGCTTCATTTGTACATGTTGTACCTGTATAACCCTTGTAACAAACACATACGTCAATCGTTAAACATTGACCATGTCCTCCACATACTGTTGGATTCGATGCATTTTTTCCAAAACATGTTGGTATGTTACAGTCAGGACCAACATATCCTGTTTCACAAACACATGTATCAAGTGCTACACATGTACCGTGATTTGAACATACATGTGGATCATATGCAAACACAGAGTAACATGTTGTGCCATCCACTAGAAAGAGACCATGTGTGATACTAATCGATGAGTGAGAGTACTTTGTTTGGTTGTACGGTGGATCTATTACCGTTGGTGAAGCCAGAGTAGATGCGCCTCCTGTTCCAAGTTGTGATCTAGAGTTAGTACCCCATGCTAGCGCTAATGTACCACCACTAGTTGTGTTTTTGGCAATAGCAACGAGTAGATCATTTCCACTACTAGTTAATGATGAAATCTGCTTCAAACATCCTCCACAATTCCAAGAAGCCGTTGATTGTGCTGTTAGTAGTAAAGCATCAGGTTCCAATAAACTTTGTGACTGTTGTATTGCAGTAATAGAAGTCACATTCACTCCTGCAGGGAAGTTGATGTATAGTCCAGGCAGTTGGTATACAGGTCCACCAACAACATTAGTAAACTTGCCCCATGATAAAACTTTGCCACTATTATTTGTTAACAAGCTAAAAATATATTACTTGAATACAGCATGAGCTGATGTTATTCCAGCTGTTACTTTCTGTACAAACTTTCCACTTAGATCTCCCATCAATCTTCGAGCATCACCTCTATTCACTAGAGCATAGTTATCTCCAAGTTCACCGTTTTTACCGTAACCCCACATGATTACACTACCATCAGAAGTACTACATGTGGTTAGTAATCAACAAAAGTTACTTACAGTGCCATGCTATGCCGATGAGCAGCACTTATTCCTACAACTGTTCTAGTTTCTAATGATTTACTCGTTATCAAAACTGGACTTTGAACTGTTGCCGAAGCTGAGGTATCTATTTGATTGTATACATTATCGCCCCACCCATAGACCTTTCCTGTCTTGCTAAAAGCTATTGTGTGATGTCTACCACATGCAGCTCCTGCAAAGAAGTTATCAGTACCCGGTATAGTATCAGGTACTGACCTTACAGCAGTGTTTACTCCTAAAAGTCCACTATGAGTTTCTGAAATGGGTGCGTTTGGCCAATTTACAGAAACATACCAAGTTTCTATGTTTGATCCCCACTATTACCATTAATATATAACATATCAACACATACAGTATATAGCGTACCACTTTGACTTACAGCCACAGAGTGTACCACACATGCAGCTACGTTAACGATATTAACATTATCAATAGCTCCTTTTATCACTTCTGGTAACGCTCTCTTATTGGTGTCGCCTGTACCGAGTTGATACTTTGAGTTTATTCTTGACTAGTTAGTATATTAGTAAAAAGTTACCCAAATCCATGAACTACACCACTAGTTGTAATTGAAAGTGAATAATCTGCTCCTGCTGATAGCTGCGATATCGTTTGGAAACCATACCACCCTGCAACCCGAAACAATGATTTTTGATCAGGGTCGGCATACTTGTCTCCTAATTGTCCATTCGAACCAAGTCCTGCTGCAAAAGCAAAACTTGATATTCTACTAGCACAAGTAGCTCCTGTATAACCTGGATAGCATACTAGAATGTAAAAAAAAGTAAAAACATACCACAATAGTTTGAGGCAACGCAATTTCCATTCCCTGAACAAGCAAAAGAGGTATTACGATCTGACCCATTGCATGTCCATTCGTCACAAACAGGTCCACTGTACCCTGCATCACACAAACAGTAGTCTCGTGCTATGCATCTACCATGTGTACCACAAACAAAATACTCATCAGGTAGGTATCCAAAACAGGAGTTTGTACTATCGTACAGGACGTACGAGTAACTTGCTCCTACAGCTGCACCTACGGTAACTCGATTATTGTATCCACCATAGGTAACTGCTGAAGCAATGCCATTCTTTGCTGCTACCGTAGTATCACCAAGTTGACCTAAAACGATTAGAACAATTAGTAACAACATACCGAATGTGTTTGTACCAAATGCAACTGTTTTGTGACTAAGATCAACAAGTAGTGTATGAGTTTGACCAACATAAGCCGCCTCATACAATTGTGCACTGATAACTTGAGGAGCAGTTGTATATCCTAATCCCATTCCTAACAGGACACCAGTGTTGTCGACCATTAGTGTTGTATCAGAACCGCCAGCATTAATATACACAATTGTTCGGTTAACTAACGCTGGACTTGATGCTAGCTTGACTGGAGTGTTTCCACCATACCATGTTGATTTACCCCAGGTATAGACATACCCATCGTCAACTAATGCAACTGTATGAGTATCTCCTCCTGCCACTGCTGATATTCGCCTCTTGTATAATATTGAATCGATGTATAGTTGTACAGCATATGGTCTTGTTGCCGATCCTGTATCACCCAAGTTGAATGTACCTAGCTGACCTGCTGCATTTGTACCCCATACCCATATTGTTCCGTTTCTCGTTAGAGCGATTGAATGAGCAACTCCACATGCAACTTGTACAACCCCTTGATCGGCTAAACTTAGTCCTGCTACAGCAGTAGTTGTAACTTGTGTTGGTGTCGTAGCAGATGCTGCAGCTATTCCAAGTTGTGAAGCAGCGTTACTACCCCAACCATATACCATGCCATTCTATGTATATTAATAACATGAATAAACACTTACTGTATCAACTGCAATAACGTGTACCGTTGCTGCACACATGTTTCGAATCACTACGTTCGCTGGTATTAGTGTTTTGACTGGTAAATCTTTTGATACAATAGTACCATCCCCTAATTGTCCATTTGTATTTAGTCCAACACCAAGTGTTGATCCACTGGTTGTTCTAAACAAAGTAAATGAACCACCACCCCCTGCCACAACTTCTAAAATATGTGTATTGAATAAACCACCTGGATATATAGGTGTTGATTCAAAATAATCATTTCCAACATGTCTATCGGCTAACTGTCCAAGATCATCTTTACCAGCAGCATAGGCAAAACCATACCACCAAATACCACACTCTTGTCCTTTATATCCTTTATAACACATACATGTATCTACTGTCATACATAATCCATTTCCACCACATACAGTAGGATCCGAAGCATTCTTACTATACAATGATTAACACAATATAAATAAACGTACCCGTAACACAATGGTAGTGAGCAATCAACATCAACATATCCAGCTCTACATACACATGTGTCCAAACTTGTACAAGTACCATGAGAAGTACATACGTTTGGATCCTTTGCAAAAACTCCAAAACATGTAATTCCTGCTCCCAAAATTGTACTATGTAACTTTCCAGGTGATATATCAGCATAGATCATTTCTGGATAAACAAGTGGTATTTTGGTAGGACGAGTAGCATACGTACTACTTGATCCATAACCAGCACCATAGTTTGTGTTATCTCCCCATGAGTAATAACTAGAATCATTTCCAAGAGCAAAAGCATTATCACCCATGGCAGCAGAAAAGATTGCTGTTGCTGTTAAACCAGATATTGGTGCTTCTGGCATATATGTGTTTTGACCTGTAGCAGGATTTCCATCTCCTCGTTGTCCTCTGTCGTTTTTACCCCATGAAAATATTTCTCCTGTGGTTGCGACAGCATATGATGTATATGCTCCACAAGCGATACTTTGTATTGTTTTTCCAACTAGCGCAAATCGTACTGGTAATGGATTAGCTGCAATAATGATAGTTGGATCACCAGGTCCTACTTGACCATAAATCGATGAGCCCCAACAGTACACTGATCCATCCTACATGTATTAGTATTAGATAACTGTACATACCACTGCCAATATACAAGTATGATATGTTCCTGCTGATATCGCTGCTACGATTTTGTTTGCATTAGAATTGGATCCAGTTCCTAACGCTTCGATTCTTGTAAATAATGTTTTTGGAGTTGATGTTGTACCATCACCCATTTGTGCATTGTTATTTGCTCCTGCTATCAGTACATTTCCAGAATTTGTTAATAGTACAGTATGATATAATCCACATGCGACATCGACGACTGTGTAACCAGCGGGTAGTACGACCAGTCGTGGAGAATAATAATTAAGTGTATTTCCTGTTCCCATCCAACCATTTTCAACTGCTGGTTGTCCAGCATTTGTATTTGTACCCCACTACCATTGTTAATATTAGAAAAATTACATACTGTGAATACACTTCCAGTAGAGTTGATAGCAGCTGCATGATACGTAGCAGCTGATATTGATGTTAATGATTTTCCGATCAACGATGCAATAGTCGTAGGTGTTACCACTGGACCAACAGTATTTCCAAGACCTAAATGTTATAATGTAAATAAACAATATACCCAATTGTCCGTATGTATTGCCACCCCAACCATGTACTACTCCTTGTGATGTAACAGTAAATGTAAAATCTGCTCCTGATGCTACCATACTAATACTCTGTAAACTGTACCATCCAAACGCACGAGTAATCACAGCTCTATTCACTTGTGTAGCATCACCAACTAAAAGTTAACAATTTTAAAAGTTACTCACTCTGTCCTACAGCATTTCCACCAACAGCAAACGTATATCCATATTTTCTTATTTCACAATTTGTACCCCAGTACCCTCTAAAACAAACACAAAAGCTAGTGGGATCTGAAGCAGTAGCTCCTGGTGTTGAACCTACCACACACATACCATGACCATTGCAACTAGCCATACAGGCACTCACTACATGTGAGTAACAAATTGTTAACATACGTGAATAATCAACAAGGAACACCAATAGGATGATGATCCATGTTGGCATAGTTTTTGTGTATCGGTACAAGTATTCCGCTTTTCTTTTTATGTATAAGAGTTACAACATTACCTATATCTTGATCAACCAAAAATCTCCCGATCAACGACGCGTTTTCTTTTTATTTGTGTACAGATTATGTCCTATAATGGTTCAGTAAAACTGTTGATTGATTTACCTGTTCTTTGTAGCTACTCGATCTTTGGGACTTTTGATGGTTCTTCATCAGAAGTGTAAATCTCTGTCAATTGGCGAGTACGTGAACGTGTTACTCGTTCACCAATGAATACTTGTGTCGTTACCTCTTGTTTAACTATTTTGGTTTTCTTTACTGTCTTTGTGACCTTTTTCTTTTTTTCTGTTTCAAAAAGTTCTGATTTGAGTTCTTCTGGCATACGAGATCTGAATGCTGCTACTTGACATCCATAAAGTATCATTTGTGCCCAACCAGCATTCTCACCAAATATATTCACAAACATTTGCATCAACTTTTTCATCTTGTCGGTATTCATCGTACCCTTTCCATCAGTGTCTAACAACTCTTTATCATCTTCGGATTTGACAATAGAGTTATAATGGAGTCTCGCAAGTCTAAGAATATGTACATCACCTGGTACACAGTCAAATTTGTCTAAACTGTACAATGCAGCGCATGCTGCTACTTTACACCCAACTCCATTAAACTCGGTCAAAGCATCTATGACTTTGTTACGATCGGTTTCACTGCGCAAACTGAGTAAATAATCATTACCGAGTGTCTTTTGCTTTTTTATGAGCATTGCGACTGTGTTGACGACAAATTTGGCTCTGTATCCAAATCCTAACCCTCTGTATTTTGTTAGCGTTACGTGTGAGTACTTACTTGAGCTCTTCTTCAGTTGCGGTGGATAATTGATCAAGTGTAGGAAACTTGAAAAATGATAGCGTATTGCCTTCTTCATCTAGTGTACCGATTAAACTACCGTATTTTGCGCATAGTCTTGTTATCATTAATGTGATGCGAGCGACATTGTTGTTTGAAGAACAAATAAAACTTATTAAACATTCTAAAGGCTCTTGTTGTATCACTCGTACACCAGGATAGTATGTGTACACACGAGCGTAGAATTTAGGGTCACACTTGGCAAAATGAGCGTGCATTTTGGGCAAGTTGAAACGCGCATCATAGTTAAATAATTTGTGTAGGTTGGTTCGAAGTGTTTCTGGTGCAAGTGTCGTCTTGTCGAACTGTATTTGTCTAAATTCTACATCGTCTTTGCTTTCTTTTAACTCTACCACAGTATTTTCAACGACTCCAAAATACGAAGTGTATTCTTTCTGAATTAACCGCTGCCATACAAATGTTTGGCCACACAACAACGTCATATCCAAACGAAGTTCATTTGAAGGTATTAACAGTGAAGACCACGCGTGTTTGATCATAACTTTTACCCGCTTACAAATTGTTATGTTTAATAATTATAATCACTAGCTATGATACGTAGCCCTCCCAAATCTGCTATTTTGTGAGCAAATTTCTCACTAGGACATGAAATGAACATTAAGTTCTTTGGTACGTTGTACCTCTTGCTAATCATGTCAACAATCTTTGGTGAAAATCTGCTCTTTGCATAAATGATAACACAATCTATCCTAATATCATCATACATGGGGTCTAGTGTTTTAACATGCTGTTCCAGCTCTGCTACTTCTTGTCGTGCTTGTTCGTCTTCTTCACTCGTGTCAACAACATGAATAATTCTCAACCAATCTGTCAACTCGTTCTGTCTCACGTAAAGTACAGCTCTATTCAACACGGAAATAGAATCATTTTTGCTAAAGTAGATCATGGACTGACTCTTGATATCTTTGGCATGATCTATCAACCAATTGATAATTTTCTTGCCAAATCGTGGCATATACTTTCTCTTACTTAGTAACAAATAGATTATCACTGTTAAAATCTTGACACGCCATAACATGGCCATAACCAATACAGCAGTACATCCATAGTAGATGGCAAAATATTTCAAATGTTCTGGACCTGACATGATATTGGCAAGTAATGCTACCAATACACCAGCCATTGCCAATGCAATAACAGTTTTTCTAGCACGTGAAGTTCTTCGTAATCTACTTCTCTTATACTTGAGTACAAAATCTCCCAATGCAAACAAGAACATGACACTCAAAAAAGCAATAGTATACACTCCTGCCAAATCATCCATCTTTCCAACAATCTTGAGCATACATACACATACTAAAAAGAACATGATAATAATCCAATGATTAGTTCCTCGTAATCGATTCGTTTGTAAGAAAATTTGTGGGAAACATCGATCTGATGACATTTGTCGAATTAAACCAATGATACCAACATATGATGTTAGTACACTTCCACACAATACCATAGCCGCATCTATAGAAAGTAGAATTTCTAACCATCTACCACCTGCTCTTCCACCCATTTGTGAAAGTAAACTAGCATTTGTTTCTGGATCAGAAATCGATGCCAATGGCATAACACACAATGATAAGAATGATATCGTTGGATTAAACACTGTTACAGCGATCCACATATTACGAAGTGTTTTTGGAAATACACCTTTTCCTTGTTGTTCAATAAAATTGGCACTAGATTCAAAACCTGTAATACCCAACTATATTGTTAGAACTAGACTGGAATCTTACCATTCCTGCTCCAAATCCATAAAATATACTTGATGCTCTATAATATTAATAAAGATGTAAAAATGTTACAAATTGTGTGTAGCAGGTGTATGATAATTCATTGTGAAAACTTGGAAACGATCTACTAGCGCATACATGACACAGTAGAATACAAGTAATGTTAAACTTGCCAAATGTAATAAAAAGATACACATTGCAGCAAATGCCGATTCGGTAATACCTAAAGTTAGTTTGATGTATTCACGTACCAACCAAATTCAAAATTGCGAATATTCCAAGAATAATAACAGTTCCCCAAAACACTGTTGGACCTGGTGGTAACTCTTCAATATACGGTAATAGTAACAAATAATACATTGCTGTTGATGCTGAAACGACAGCAGTTGCCACGTATGAAATAATCTATAATGTTAAAATTTTAAATGTTGTTACAGTCAGACACGCAGCCAGTGATGCGATTTGTTTCGAAGTTGTATTCAATAGTAACGCATAACTTGCTCCATTTAATGCTAATGCGCTTCCAACCTCCTCATAAATACTCTTTACAGTATAAGTAAATGTAAATATTCACAAACTTTAAATAGAAACAGTAGTAGAGCAACGATCAACAGACATAGTGGAGACCACATACCTGCGTAAGATGTACATAATCCAATTACATACAGACACGAGGACGTAATATCGTTCCCACAGATTGCAGTGGCTGGTAATTCTGTAAGTTTTTTGTGTGCTTCTTTTTTAGGTGGCTCTCCAACAGTTATAGCCACTCCAACTTCATTTTCTGATTTTCCAAAGCACGATAAAATAGAACTGAACCAAGAATGACTTGACCGTGACTGCGTAAATTCCTCCTCTTCGATATTTGTTACAGTTGAAAAAGACCCATCGTGAGCCATTTGCCAATTAATAAGCGCTTCGACATCGGAATTCTCGTCCGGTTCTGGCGAGTTTATAGTTGTAGAATATTCAAACTGCGAGTTTGTGAATAACAAACCAGAGTTTTCGCTAGGAGACCCTTCCACAATCGCAACTGTGTCTTCAGACATAGAGAGACGTTAGATTCTCTGGTTGTCCTGTTTGTGTAATGGGAAATGTTTCTTTGCAATAAACGTACCAGTTTACCGCACACGTGAGGTAACGATCGACTTTTCGATGATAAAGAACCGTTTGCCGCAACTGAAATCGTTTTAATGTTTTCCACGAACAGGACCACACATTACCTACACTCACTTAGACCAAGCGATGTCCGTAATATGTTCCATTCCTATACACTCACATCCTATTTGAACTCTTCTCGGCTTAAATCGTTTTCTCTTGGTTTTAGTGAGCTGTTTCGCGAGTTAGCTAAATCTTGTGCGGTGGGAGATTTGCTGACACGCACTCCTAAAACTTTGGTACTTGCGACAGCGAGTCATCCAAAGTCCATCTACTAAATGTTTGTGAAATCCAAATATATAGTGTAATCCAAACGTGAAGATGGGGGATGGTGGGTGGGAATACCGATCTTAAACGATCTAAAACACTTTGTTCTTGTGAATTGCTCATAACTACTAGTAATGCGTGGTTTTGTTTGTGAAAACTGTTAACTTTTCACACGCTACTCACGCTAGAAAAAGGGCTCGTAGAAATTGAACCAGTCAACCTAGTTTTCGCGCAGTTACATTCAAATTAGGTGTAACGTTTATTCAAGAAACACTTACAAGGCACTCCTCTTCGTTCCGTGCTTGTAATAACAAACGAGTGGTATCACCAACAACGCAAAACATGACAACACACAAGCAGTTCCATAACTGCTCTTATAAAGTAGTTCTGCACCACCAACACGCATCACCAAAAGGTAAACAATACAAATTTACTAACAAGTAGAGTTCCATCCAAGCGTAATACAAACAGAAACTGGAGTCCTTAGTGGTAGTTATTTAGATGCATATGGCAAAATAGGCGGGAGCAGGACTTGTACAGAAGCAAAGCGCAAATTTGTATCTATTGTTGGTTATAAATTCACTCTTGCTCTCACGGATGAAGGCGAACTCTACTCGGCAGGTAATAATAGCTACGGTGAGGTACGCGCTTTTAATTCAACTGACATATAGCTTGGACAAGGCCACATGAATAGTACATCACAGTTTGAAAGAGTACATGGGCTTGATGGGAAGCGTGTAGTATCTGTGGCAGCAGGACATTATCATTCTTTATGTGAGACAGGTATGCATGAATATTTACACTAATGAAAGATGATGGAGAGGTTTACATGTGGGGATATAGCGCGTTTACGCAGTGTGCAAATGCAATAGACCAAAAAATACCAACACTAGTACCTGAAGTTGGGCGTATTCAAGGTAAAATTAAATCTCTTGGTGGATGGCATAGTTTACTCTTAACACGACAGGGAGTCTATGGTTGGGGCCACAACGACGATGGAAGATGTGGTGTACCAACACTTCCTTACCAAAAGCATTTAACATCACCAACACTTGTACAGTTTCCAGAGCTTTTTATTGATGTAGTAGGAGCTGCTTACCACACACTAGCACTGACAGTGAGTGGTAAAGTAGTGGCTTGGGGTACAGATTACTATTTGACAATTGGAAATTCAAAAACAAGACAAGATGTTTTTAGTCCTGTGTATGTTGAATTTTTCAAGAGTATGATAGTGGAAAGAATTTTTTCGTCTTCAGATGCACAAGCTAATATGGTTATCTCCAATGGAAGTGTATTTGCATGGGGAAGCAATCGTGGAAGTGTGTTTGCACTGGGCGACGGTAACATTTTACCAAGAAAAATAGAAGGATTGAACGGATTTGAAATTGGTAATATTAATTTAGCAGAGTTGAATTACTTATTTACCCAAGATTAACCAAAATCACCAAGTTTTATGATGTCGATGTATTGTGTGCATAGAATAAACCTCTTCGCTTGGTCTCTTAGTAAGCCGCGCATTTTTCTTACTAATTTTGATGCAGAACCATCTTGGTTGAGCACCTGTCGCACATGTCAACAAACACAGACCAAGAACACGCTTCTTGCGATGAAGCCACTGATGTAACCAAAACTAAGGTGAGCACACATTATATATTAACAATATAGGAGAGTGAGAACCCGCTCGAAGCGAGCCTTAGCGAAGAGAATAAGAAAAAACTCTATAGGTTTAAAGTATTCCTCGATAAAGGGATTATAGCGCAGTGGGAATACGACCTAAAACTTAACGAACTGTTGCGCAGCAATTCTAAAACAAACGTTAAAAAATCGTCGAACAATGATGCAGAACAACCACAAGAAGAGACTTCCGAAGACCCATCACAGTTATCGGAGAAGGATAGAGCAGCACTAGAAAAACTCATCATGTTTAAAAATAAGGGATTTATAACAGATCTCGAACTAGAGTGGAAAAAGAAAGAATTGTTTAGGAAATCGAAACCAAAACCACCAACATCAAAAGCACCACCAAAAATTCAAACACCATCAACACCAATTCTGTTACCAGAACCATCTCCACCAAACACCCCTGTTTCAGTAGAAACACCAGAAATTTCAGTCGATACACCAGATACATCTACAACAAACGATTCACCAATGATACTAGTTTCGTCTCTTGACATGGACGAAGTTCTACAAAAAATAGAAGAAGAAAAAGTTAAACTACGATTACAAGTAAACCAAGGAACTATCAAAGAAAAAGATTTTGACTATGAGGTACGTATTATAACAAGTCTATTAACCCTAGTAGTCATCCGAAAGAAGACTTTTAGAACGTGGCGTCTTATCAAGTGCAGAGTATGCTCTACTAGTACGTATTTTATTTATCCACTAACATTTAAAAGAGTGATGAATTAGGATTACCAAAAGAAAGTGAATTCCGTACTCCAAAAGCAGCTAGTAGAGGAAAATCTATTCGACATCAGTCAAAATCAACTGGAAAAATACGAGAAATAGAACCACAAGATCCAAAAGACTATTACATTATGGACTGGAGAACATTGAAGCATGACACTAGTAACGAAAAAATAGAGTTTGAAGAGGATCAAAGAACTATCAACTGTGCTACACTGGGAGCGTTGGTGGAACAAATGACACACAATATCAATTATGATATTCACATTCTACACGAGTTCTTTGTCACGTTTCGATCATTTACAGACGCATCAGCACTATTCCAAAAACTATCAGATAGATTCAATACACCACCTCCACCCAATGTTACTCATGAAGAATTTGCAGTATTCAAAGAAGATGTACTAGCACCTATTCGATTACGTGTAACAAGTGCAATCAAGTACTGGGTTGAGAATTTTTATACATTTGATTTTAGAGGAAATGAAGACCAACTACGTAGACTAGATGTTTTCATTCAAATGGTTGAAAATAGCAATAGTGGATCATTGGCCAAAGTCATCAAGAGATCCATAGAAAAAGTAGTAGAAGATGTATTAGAAAAGATTATGCGAGTACCTTCACCCATGAGAACACCCTCTATTCGTACATTACGCAAAATACCAACATTGAAAAAAACACCACGGGGTCCAAAATCCATTTTGAAAAATTATCATCGAAAAGAAATTGCAAGACAGTTGGCACTAATTGATTTTGAAATGTTTTCAAAAATAGAAGCAAAAGAATGTTTAAACTCTGCATGGACAAAAGAGAGTAGAGAAACTATGGCACCAAACATTCATGCCATGACACAATTCTTTAATCGTATCAGTGCATGGGTAGGAACAGAAGTTGTCAAAGTAGAAAAATTGTCTGATCGAGTAAGAGCCGTTTGCAAAGTCATAAAAGTTGCAAAACGATCATATGACCTGCACAACTATAATGCTGTATTTTCAGTCATGTCAGGACTAAACTCATCACCTATTCATAGATTGAGACAGACATGGGATGCTTTACCAAAAGAGTATATGCAAATTTACGATGAATTATCAGAACTAATGTCGCGTGATGGAAACTTTAAAAATTTGAGAACTGCGTTAAAGGATGGTACACCTCCATCTATTCCCTATGTTGGATTGTATTTGAAAGATTTGACATTTATTGAAGATGGATCTCCCAAATATATTACTCGCGACGAAGTCAAGATGATCAACTTTTCAAAATGTAGACAATTTGCAGCAGTTATTCGTGACATTCAAACGTTTCAAAATCAACGATATGCGTTTGAAGTGTTTCCAGAGTTACGAGAATTGTTACTTAACCCAACAGTCATGACAGAACAAGAAATGTATGATCAAAGCTTGTTAAGAGAAGCACGTGTTCTAGATCGAAAATCAAAGGCCATTATGAATCGTGGATCAAGTCTAATGAATAAATAATTTACATTAATTTTAGTGCTTTCTTCTTTCCCTTTTCGTGGATGACTTGTTTGACTTCTTTCCATGTATGTTGTACCATTTCAGAATCTATTGCACTAGTGTAGAGTATTTTCTTGACTACTGTTCCTCCATTGACAGCTTTTTGTATGAACTGATCTGTTATGAACTGTATGGCAGAGTCATAATCTTGTCCTCCATTGTATTCTGGGAATGTAGCCCAAATATCCTTCTTGGCAATCTTGTCACGGAAAACATCAACCTTGTTGAAAATAACAATAATAGAGCAACCTAACAAGTATGGACTTTGCATGGCATCTTCAAATTGTTCTAGTGCTTCTCTCATCTTTGTTAACGAAACGTCGTCGTCACTCTTGATATCGTACTCGGAGAGTGAGATTGTATACAACATGATATCTAGACGCTCTTCTACATTTTGATTTTCTTCCAACATGTAATTCCTCTTTGCACTATTGGTTAGTATAATAAAACCAAAACTTACGCTTTTTCTTGAAGTACAGTTTCTACACCATCGATTTCTAATGCTGCATTGACAACACTAAATCCTTTAACACGGAAACGCAATAAATCTTCTTGAGGGACTGCATAGACTCTTGTAGTGAACTTGTGTGCATTTTCGAAAAAGTATGGAGCAGCATCATCGATATTAAACTCTCCACGTTTTGTATCGTACATCTTCTTCGAAGTTGGATCTGTCCAAAGATTGGTTACACTTGATGTCCATTCGTCGTTCCATTCATAATTCTTTGAATCTGTTCTTTCTTTTACAAACTCTGCAGTTTTTTGGTTTTCTGGATTGGTGTACTTGGCTTTTAATCTGGACATATCTTCAATGAACGATCTCAAATTATCAACAATAAATTGACGAATCTCTGGTAGTGCATTGACGCGATCACTCTCTGCGAATGCTCGTTTGCCTTCTAATACTTTGAAATGTCTTACTACGAATGTTAATAGAAGAAAAATAAACATACATAGTGTACTCTTTCCACTTTCACACGCTCCTGCAAACATTATCCTTATTGGTTCTGCTTTGACTGGTGCCATTTCTCTTCTTCTAAACGAAACATGAGAAATATCTTCCATAATGTCAATGTTCGCAACGCTTTGCATCATTTTGCGTTTCTGTGGTGCACTATCAATTGTTTCTCCAGCAACAACATCGGTTGTTACTTTTTCTGCACTCTTTGTGATTGGTTTTGGTTCTATTTTATCTGGTCGTGGTGACTTTGGTTTTCTAATTGCGATATCATCAAAAATATCGCCTGCTGTTAGGCTAGATAGCATCTTCTTTGACTTGGTCATTGTTTTTGTTAATTTTTTGTTTTGTGACAAATAGCGATATTTTTAAAATGCTACATGTCGCTCCAAAAATAAACCAGAAAGGACTGTTTTGGTAATCGCCTTAATTTCTCTTTGATCTTGTTGAGGCTCACTTGGAACCCAACGTTAAACAATTTAGTTATTTATTAAATCTTCTTTCAAGTCGACTACAGGTGATGAACTGATTGCTCTGAATAGAGAAATAAAGGCAAAGCGAATGTACAGCGCAAAAAGAACTTGCATACCAGCTGCCATACACATAAGAACGAAACCACTTTGCTTGTTTGGTGCCTTTGATGCCATTGTCCTGAAAATTTAATAATGTAAAGAAAACATACCTTGCCAAACTTGCAGCCGATAAACCAGTCAATGCGAAGAACAATAAATAAAATACCAAATTGGCAGTCCAATGGAATTCTGAATAGAACAAACTCCAAGCAGCGATGACGTTTAGTGGAGCGTATTCGTATCCAACAGCTGATAATGTGGCCACCAATGAAATATCAGAGCCAAAAAATTTGGACGTCAAGTATAATACTGCAGATGCTCCAAACCAGTAAAACAAACATGAAAATAATGAAGTTCCCATCAATGAACCGTCTCCTACAGTTGTGTGTGATACTTTCATGGCCAACACGAGCATGATGGAAAGAAGAAAAACATAAATAGCAGGGCCATATAGGTCAGGTGCGGTGATAATACTTGTCATTGGTGCCAAAGGTTTGTATACTGTGGATAATGATCGTTCCAATACTAACCTTTCGGTCACATTTTCAAAATAGGGTCTCAAAAATGAAAATGAAAACCAACCTGGTACCTTCGTTGGGATACCAGCGTTGTCTAGCATCTAACATGTTTAAAAAATTTAATTTTCTACGTACGCTCTTGGCTAGACCTACAGCCATGTTCGATTGTAGACCTGGGAACAACGCTTCTTGATTCGCGTTGTTGTTTTGTCGAACGCCTGTTGGCGAATTGTTAAATGTTGTTGTATTTTCGGTGCTTATATCGTCAATGTTGACAAACTGGTCGCCACCGCTTTGTTCACTTTCAAACCATTCATCGTTACCTTTGTTTGTCATCGTTCGAGTTGTCTAACCGTTACAAACATGATGGTACCTCTTTCTAAGCGTGGTACAGGTGCAGCGTACATATCACTGCGCGACGAAGATTTTGAGTACAGTGACCACGAAAATATTCAAATCGATAATAATGATGATATACCACAAAGAGAGAATCCAAAAACGTTTAAACACATGGCGAAAAAGATACAGCGGAGGTGGCGTTATTTACCAAATATACGAAGAATCGCAGGCATTGTAGGAGTATTCGTATTGTTGATTTTTTTGTTGTACTTTTTTGTGGATTGGCAAGGAATAGCAAAACACGAAGCACTACCAGACCTAGTACGCGATGCCATTAAAACACCAACACAAGAAGAACTCCAAAGACAACAATTGTTGGCACAAATAGCCAAAGATAAAGACAGAACGACCTTTGAACTCGTAGCAGTAGCAGATCGTGACGCACAATCATTCGACAAACAAAAGCATCAATGGTTATCTGTACTTTTACGTGGGTCTTTAACACGACTCACACAAGCAGAAGGCGACACAGAATACAGTGTGAAATGGCATTTCGACACAAGTCCACAACTAAAAGGCAACATGGCAGAGGGAACGCGTGGAATGGAATTATCTGAACTCAAACGGTGGCATAATCGACTTTACACGTTTGATGATCGTACAGGAACAGTATTTGAAGTGCTTGGGGATAACCAAGTCGTTCCTCGATACATTCTAAGTGATGGAGATGGAAATAGTGCAAAAGGTTTCAAGTGTGAATGGGCAACTGTTAAAGATAACAAGTTATTTGTTGGGAGTATTGGAAAAGAATGGACAAACAATCGTGGAGAAACAACTGCTCGAGATCCAACTTGGATAAAAATTATTGATGAAAATGGAAAGATAGAACACGTAGACTGGAATCCAGTTTATGAAAAATTACGAGCTGCTACGAATAGTAAATTCCCAGGATATATGATTCATGAAGCAGTAGAATGGAGTGATTATCATAAACGATGGTTCTTCTTACCTAGAAGAGTATCAAAAAAGGCATACGACAAGGCAGAAGATGAACACAGAGGATCAAATATTATCATTAGTGTCAGTGAGAACTTTGACAATATTCAAGTGAAACATGTTGGAAAATTGACCAAGACAAGAGGATTTTCAACAGTGAAATTTGTACCAGGAAAACCAAATGAACTAATAGCAGTAACCCATACATACTTGACTAACCGTTTTAGATTAAAACAGAGGAAATCAAAAAAGAAGAAAAAATGAGAAGTTATGTGACAATTTTCACATTGGATGGGAAAGTGTTACTACCAGAAACATATATAGCAGAAGAAAAGATAGAAGGACTTGAAATTTATTAAAAAGACTTTATACAACGTAGTAACAAAATCACCCGATGTGGGGATCGAACCCACGACCCCTGCCTGACCAATAAATTTAGGAGGGCAGTGCGCTTCCACTACGCCAAACGGGCTTCTAAGCAAAGAAGATTATGTCTATATAGTGTGACTTGAATTCTCATATTGATAACACAATATATATTTATAATTAAATTAAATTTTAGTATAAATTTAGTTTTAGTTTTTTTAAATTTAAAACTAAATAACAACATACTTTAAATATAAATTCTTTATCTTTTAACTTTTGCTTTTATAACTTTTTATTATTTGTTTTAGCTATTATTTAATATATTTTTAAATTTTTCTTTATTAATAAGTATTTTATTACTTTTATATCTTTATCTTCTTTTTCATTATTTAGTTTTCTTTTAATAATACTTTTCTTTGTTCTTTCTTTTTCTTTATCCTCTTTTATATTTGCTTTTTTCTCACTTTTTAGTTTATTTATAAAATTTCTATCTTTTATATTTGCTTCCTTCTCACTTTTTCCTTCTTACTTTTTAGTCTATTTATCAACTATTTAAATCAGTGTGGAAATAAAATGCAAAATACTTCTTTAATTCAATAACTTTGTTGGTTAAGCTAATAACAATTTACAAAGATGTTAACCACAGTTAGATCATGTTTTATAAATGGAAGCAATTAAACTTTTACAAGTAGAATTTGGCAATATACAGTCTATTTCTACAGTGGAGTTACAAAAAATAAAGTGTAATGATAATCTAGCTTTAGTTTTAATATAAGACACAACAGAACTGGAATTTGTTTTGACTGTCTTTGTAGATACAGAGAATGAACAAGGAGCAAAATTTTATTTTGAAGCTGCCATTTGTACATTATCATCAGGATCAGTTTTTGGCGTGGGTGATACAAAGGTTACTTGTTTCTCTGGTAGACATGTCAAAAACATTATTGTTTACGTTGAATAAGTAAAATGGCACATTAATTTTGCGATTTATTGCTGTAAAAGTGACATTTTGAAATATTAATCATCGTGTTCTGTTTCTTTCTCCATTTGTTCATACGTGATAATATTGGGATGTACAAGTGTTTTTGGATCTTCCATACCACAGTCATCGTAATGTGGAAGTTCATATGGACATGGGAGTGAAAAGATAAACCAATCTACCCACTGTTTTGTTTTGGATTTTTTGTGCTGTTTTGATTTAACGAATGTATACCCAAGTTGTTCTGCAATATTTGTAGCGTTTACACCTGGTTTGAGTTTCACTAAAAAACAATTTCCTCCCGTTACTGTTTTATGGGCTTCATATGCTCATAGGCTAGAACAAAACAAAGTAAAAGCGAGCAGAGAAGAGTCTTCATAGCTGTATTTTTGGTGCCGTTCAAATGTCAATCTATCAACCTCCAAGCAGTTATACCTACCATGCTAGGCCGTCGGCACAGGCAACTTTTTTCTCACGTCTCCGCCCACCCTACCGACAATGGTACAGCTTCTACTATTGATCTTCATCATCACACTATGATTTCAGCGTGTTTGCTCAAAAGCCTTGGGTGTTAATAATCAGTCTATTTTTAATCACATAACGTCTGCTATTCACTGAAATCTTATTCTTGTTGTCACCGAGCGATATTACGTATACTATTGATATTGTAGAACATATTGTACTCGTAAAACCGTATGTTCTTCCTGACACCCTCTGTCAACAGTATCCATTCTTGCACCGTAGTTTTTTCAAAACAAGATCTATCTCTCAGTATGCAAGATTCGTCTCCGCCCACCCTGCCGACGTTCCTATTTACTTATCTCTATTCATAAACCATCGCTTGACTTTTTCAGAGACAGAGCCAAAGAGCCTTGGTGGATCCATGAAAAACTCGCGCAACAATTTTATTGTAAAATGACAATAACATTGAGACAGTTCAAACAAAAAGTAGCACATATAATGACTCGTTTCTGTTGTCTGTAGCAGGGCACATATAAAAACAGCTAAAAATCAGCAACTAATTAATGAACAAACAGACAAACTCTACTACTTCGATAAAGAATGTTAAAAATGAAAAGAAACAACAAAAGAATACAAATAACACCTTAACTATTAAAAACCATGCTGCATCAATAGTATTAGCAGCACAAAAAGAAAATTCAAAACTAAAAACAAGCAACAATAATGCAATTAATTTAAAGGTTGTGTTACTGAAATAAGAAAAGAAAGTGTTATAAAAAAAATTACAAGCATTACAGTAATACTAAAATCTCAAATAACTGCTTAAAAACAAGAAATTTTATTATTATCTTACATAATTAAATATATAGTACAGATTAAAGCAATAAAAACACAATACTTTTAAAATATATATGTGATTTTATTTATAAAAAAAACTAATATTATAATTAAACTTATATAAAAATTTACTTATATTTGATAAAAATATTATATACACTATTAATAATAAAACTTATAGAGATATTTAAATATTATAAAAGAAAACTTTAATAAAAACTAAAATACAAAAAAAAAGATTATTATACTCTTACAAAATATAAAAATTAACTTAATAATATTATATATAAGCCTTTATAATTAAAATTTAAAATTTATTATAAATATATTAGTAAGAGATTTAAACTTTAAACTATTAAATTACTACTTTATTTATAAATATAAGTATATCTGCTATCTATATCAAGTATAAAAGCTTATTTTACAGAAAAAAAATGAAATTAACTTTGTATCTTTAAATTTGTGTTTTGTTATATTAAAAGGCATTAATATCTTTTTAAATAAAATATAATATAAAGAAAAGTTTATGGAGGTACTTTAATATTAAATAATTAAAACATATTTTATATTTTATTAAAATAATAACTATTATTTATTTTATCATTTAAAAGGTAGATTCCACCTTAAAAATATAGTAAATAAGGAATATTAAAGGTTTTAAAGATTTATTTCAAATAAGTTATCTTAAAATTCGTATTGTACACATTTAGTATATAAACTAACTGTAAAATATCGATAGATCTTTTTCAATTGTTAACGAAATGCAACTTGGTGCATTCAGTTTATATGCACTTGAAGTTTTCAATATTAATAAAGTCAGTCCTAATGAAGATGTGCATAAGATCCTTTTCAATAATTGATCTTGTAAATAATTAAAATTAACTGCACCGCACGCTTTAGATAGATGTTTGTCAAGAGTAAGATTATAAACTAAATAAAATGCACCGCTCGTTTTGAAAAGTAAACTGCACTTACACAAAATGATCAACCTAACGCAAAAAACAAACGAAGAACGAAGATTACTCATATCAGGAGATCGCTGTCCGTTATCTTAACCCTAATCTGTGTGAAGAATATAGACATATGCATTTTGTCCATTTTTTGGACGTGTTATATGTATATACTTGGAGCAGTAATAATAATGTCATATGCATATAGATACAGTTTATTATTGAAAACTCAGAGTGCATTTTATTTAGAAACGAAAATAATGCACTAATTTGCACTGTGTCAGTATGAAAAAAAGATTTAATGATAAACTACACGCAAACAAACTGTATTGCAACAATTTGTTAAACTAACGCCATAAATAAGCAAAAATCGAAGTCACATCGCAATAGAGAGTCGCTCTTCGCTATCCATTGACTCAAAGGGGCAAACGTAAGATTAAGTAAAGGGGTAAAACTCCTTTACGGACTAATTATATGTAGAAGGACGGCTAATATACTAGGTCTTTTTCTATAGTAGGTTTATAAACTAAATAAACTAAACTGCGCCACACGTTTTCAATAATAAACTGCACACAAACAAACTGCACTTACAACAAAATGGTCAACTTAACGCCAAAAACAAGCGAAAAAAACAAAGTCACATCGCATCAGGAGGTCGCTCTCCGTTATCTTAACCCTAAAATGGAGAAAGAGTTCAACTATAAGCGTTCATTTTGTCCATATTTGGATATATATTATGAACATGCTTGGAACAGTACTAATAAAGACATGTGCATATGGGTGCAGTTTATTATTGAAAACTTAAAATGCAGTTTATTTTGAAATAAACTAAATACACTAAACTGC